>OGSS01000053.1_pt1 | contig 146071 bp, 122 predicted proteins | sample 1553591 | NCBI WGS metagenome assembly OGSS01 (sample SAMEA2580061, study PRJEB22360) | human gut metagenome | biome: human gut; feature: human-associated habitat; material: faeces | place: Denmark | collected 2008/2010
AACTGAATTTCAACAATTTCAAAGAACGACTATGATTTTTTAGTGGACACTAATGGAATCTGGATAAAATTGTTTCTGAAAATTCCAAATTCTATCAAATTCAGCTTGCAAATCTGAGCGATAAAAATCAGGGAAATATCTTTTTCCTGCTGTAAGAAGTTGCAAACATAATTCGCCGGGTGTAATACCCTCATCATACATTTTTTTGGCCACTTCCATCCCGTCAATTAAAGTCCCATTTTCTGCTCCTTTGGCCTTCCGACTGCTTTTATAACCACGTTTCTTGTTAATCATTAATAACACACGTGCAAATTGCTCTAATGAAATCTCTTCTACAGCAGCTTTCGCTCTTAAGCGATATGTTTCAAAAGTCGTTCTATTACCATTTTCAGACAATATCGTTTCATCGGTAATGAAATTATATTCTTTCAAGACCTCAATCAGATTTTCACGCCGCAGTTTATAGCGCTGCAAATTACGTCGCATACTTCGACCTGCTGTCCTATCTGCATTTGTAGTGATACTCTTCCCCTTTTCAAAATTCTGCAATTCGTCCACCGTTAAAGGGTTTACTCGCACACCAAGCTTAATTATTGACGATTTCTCTTCGCTCGTTTCTGCCTCATTAACTAATGCCCAGCCAATGCTACTGGTCCCCAAATCCAACCCCAATATTTTTTTCATAACAATAATTTAAAGTTAATTTCCACAAATGTAAAAAAAGCATTTGAAAAGATTGCAGGATATATCATTTTTATTCTTATCTTTGTCGTACTAAAATGAAGCAAATCACAATAAGGATTATTCCGTTGTGAAGACATTAGGTTCCCTCGTCCTTAACGGGGGATTTTTTATTTCAATAAACGAGTTTTTCCATCAAAGAAACTACTTTTTCTTTCCTTAAAAAACTTCCTGCCTACTAAAACTTTCCTCCCCAAACACTACCCTTCGTATCACAATATTTTATACCTTTGTTCACTAAGAATTAATCGTCCCATACCCATTTCTGTTTCGTCCGACAGCTGTCGGACGATAATTAAACAACTGTTGGACGATAATGCAACAGTTGTCGGACGATTAGTTTTTAGGAAGAAGAAAATTAATCTGCTTAGCGACAAAAATAATTCCCCGAAGCGACGAGAACTGTTTATCGCTATAAACAAAAATAAATATCTTATGAGCGCGTATTACGACCTTTACGAAACGCCTTCGCCCGACGGGAAAGAAGACAAGAAATCACTCCATGCACGTATCTGCCCGAAAAGGACTTATACCCAAAAGGAGTTTGTGGAACATATTGCAACTTTCCAACATCTGCCCAAGAATGTGATAGGGGCAGCATTGGATGCCTGCATTGACGAGTTGTGCGACCTCCTTGCCAACGGAAACATCGTGGAGCTGGGAGAACTCGGATTCTTCAGCACTTCACTGAAATGCTTGCGCGAGACCGACGACGAGAAAAAGAAAATCCGCTCCGAATCCGTCCAATTCCAAAACGTACACCTGCGCATCAGCAGCACGTTCCGCAACAACATCAAGAAGAAAATGACGTTGGAACGTGTACACTCCACTACCAAGAAATCGAAAAAAGTAGTAGAGACCACCGAAGAAACAAGAAAAACCGAACTGGAACTGTTCCTCAAGCAGAATGTATGTATCAACAAGAACGAATACATCCAGCTAAGCGGACTAACCAGACATGCCGCCATAGACGAACTAAACAACTTCATCCGGCAAGGGTTCCTGCGCCGCCGCGGAATGGGAAGGTCAACGGTCTATGTACGACAAGAAAAAGACACAGCAAACGAAATTTAGGGGGGAGGCGAACACAGAGATACAAAGACATAGAAATTAATGCTTTATCTCTTTGAAAAGAATCTCTATGCCTTTGTATTTTCGTGTTCATCCCCCCCAAATAATAAAACAACAAACAATGGAAAAATCAACAGAACCCCAACCCTCCACGCAGTGGTTCGTCTTCTTCAAAGACCAACTGCTGCTGAAAAAAGGATATACAGACAAAGGAGAAATAAAATACAGCGTACCCGTCAGTATAGAGCCTCCTCTGACACCGGAAGCCGGAAGTAATATACACGAAGTGTTCCCCCCCAACGGCAAGCAAGTACGTGCATTCGCCTTGGAACAGCCCGTGGCCGAAACCGACGAATGGGTCATGATAGGCCTGCGCGCATCGTACGACTACATCTCGCCGGACGAGTACCGTTCTGCAGGAAAGGCCTTCCAGATACTCTATTGGGACGAGCACAGCCACTTCTGCCCCGTGTGTGGCACCGCCATGGAGCACCAGACCCCCATCATGAAGAAGTGTCCCAACTGCGGCAATGAGATGTACCCTCCCGTTTCCACCGCCATCATCGTACTGATACGCAAAGGAGACGAAATCCTGCTGGTGCATGCCCGGAACTTCCGAGGAACCTTCTACGGACTGGTGGCAGGCTTCCTCGAAGCCGGCGAGACACTGGAAGAATGTGTGGAACGGGAAGTTTTTGAGGAAACGGGGCTGAAGGTAAAGAACATCACCTACTTCAGCAACCAGCCCTGGCCCTACCCCAGCGGATTGATGGTGGGTTTCATTGCCGACTACGAAAGCGGGGAGATAAAACTGCAGGAAGATGAGCTGACCGCTGCCGCCTTCTATTCCAAAGACAACCTGCCCGAAATTCCACGAAAACTGAGTATCGCAAGAAGGCTGATAGACTGGTGGATGGAGAACAATTAAAAATTAAAGAATTAAAAAGAGGGGGGGAAGAAATTTTAAAAAGCAGATTGCGGAAAACACACACTCACAAACGAACAACTACGAATGAAACGACTCTCATTCACATCAACCAATCGGTGTGTAACCGCAATCTGCCTATACTTAACTTCCCTGCAAACGTTTTGTTCATCAACCATCGGGTTTAAGTCTTTATTTAAGTTTTCTTTCAACACAGAAGCAAAAGGAAGAGGCGCAGCCCTCACGGGTTACGCCTCTCCGAACACTATATACACATTTTTTCCTCTTTCCTATCAAATGCCGAGTGACTTGCGCACTGCCTCCACTTTCTTCTCAGCTTCGGCATCGGCGCTGGTATAGCATTTCGGACAACCCATCTCGCCCTTCACCTCGATATAGAACTTAATCTTCGGTTCCGTACCGGAAGGACGGACAGAAATCTTCGTGCCGTCTACAGTGAAATATTGAAGTACATTGGAAGTCTCGGGCATATCCAGCTTGCTTACGTTGCCCTGGGCATCAGTAAGTTCCAGCGTCTTGTAATCCTTAATCAGACTGACAGCCGAACCGCCGATTTCCTTCGGAGGATTGGCACGGAAGTTATCCATCATCGCCTTGATTTCCTCGGCACCGCTCTTACCCGGTTTCACCACATTCACGGTGGTTTCCTTTGAGAATCCATATTCTACATAGATTTCCATCAATACGTCATAGAGCGTCTTACCCTGGTCTTTGGCCCAAGCACAGATTTCGGCCAGCAAGGAGCAGGCAGAAACCGCATCTTTATCACGGACAAAGTCTTCGGCCAGGAAGCCATAGCTTTCTTCACCACCACCGATATACTGCTGCTTGCCTTCGCTCAGACGGATTTCGCGAGCAATCCACTTGAAGCCGGTGTAGCAGTCGCGCATTTCAATCTTGTTCTTGTCTGCCACAGCCTTGATGAGTTCAGTGGTCACGATGGTCTTCACGATGAAGTCGTTTGGCTGCATCTTGCCCATTGCAATACGGTTCTTGATGATGTAGTACAAGAAAATGAGACAAGTCTGGTTACCATTAATAAGCACCCACTCGCCCTTATCGTCCTTGCAGGCCATACCGACACGGTCGGCATCCGGGTCACTTGCCATCACGATGTCAGCGTCAATCTTCTTGGCCAGCGCAATGGCCATGGAAAGGGCTTCGGCATTTTCGGGATTCGGAGAAACCACCGTCGGGAAATTGCCGTCCTTCACCATCTGTTCGGGCACGCAGTTGATATTCTCAAATCCCCACTCCTTCAATGAGTCCGGAATGAGCACGCGGCCTGCGCCATGAAGCGGAGTATACACAATGCTGAGGTCTTTCTGGCGACGGATGACTTCGGGGTCGATGGAGATGGAGTGAACCATGTCCAGATAAACCTTATCCACTTCCTTGCCGATAATCTGAATCAAGTCCTTGTTGCCGTTGAACTTGATGTCGGCCACCGTCACCTTATTTACCTCGTCTATGATGGCTGTATCGTGCGGAGCGAGCACCTGCGCACCGTCATCCCAATAAGCCTTGTAGCCGTTGTATTCTCTGGGGTTGTGGCTGGCTGTAATGTTGATACCGCTCTGGCAGCCGAAGTGGCGAATGGCAAATGAAACTTCGGGCGTAGGACGAAGGTCATCAAAAAGATATACCTTGATGCCGTTTGCAGAGAAGATGTCGGCAGAAATCTTTGCGAACTTGTCGCTATTGTTGCGGCAGTCGTGCCCCACAACAACGGAAATATCCTTCTTTCCGGCAAAACATTTGTTCAGATAGTTGGACAAGCCCTGTGTTGCGGCACCTACGGTGTAGATGTTCATGCGGTTTGTACCGGCACCCATGATGCCACGCAGACCACCCGTTCCAAACTCCAGGTCTTTGTAAAAACTGTCTATCAATTCGGTTTTATCTGGATTTTCCAACATGCGTTTCACTTCTGCCTGAGTTTCGGCATCATATGCCGGGGTAAGCCATTTTTCGGCTTTCTCAGTCACCTGCTTAATCAGTTCCTGATTTTCCATAAGACTGTTATTGTTTTAAGGGTTAATATAAACTTTTTTGTAAGACACAAATGTAGAAGAATAAGTTCAAATATCCTAATTTTATTCAGGCATTTTATATCTGTCTCCCGTCTGCTTAACATACTCTTCAAGGAACTCCTTCGGGTATCCCGGGCGGATTACGCCTGCCGGCTGGCCGATGGAATTACGTTCGAATTGACCGTTTTTCATACGTTTGACAACGCCGTCATTATACTTTACGACAAGAAACTCGCCAAGACGTTTCCAAGTATCGAAAGTGCTTTGGGCAGTCATGTTCGTATAGTTGGTAAGGAATGCCTTTGCTTTGGCAGGGTCTTTTTCCAGTAGTTTGGCAGCAGCAGCCTCAACGCCTTCCTGCGCTTCGTTGAAGGTTGTCTCCAACTCTGTCTGAGTGGCACGCACGTCGCCCATCATCAAGTCATAACGGGGATAAACCATATTGGCCACCCAGTTGAAAATCCAGAAAGCGGAGTTCCAGGAGAAAGTGATGTAATCGGCGCCGTCCACACGGGTGTAGCATACGGGAACCTTGTCCGTACAGCAGTATACGGGCGTAAATACCGTCATGTTGGCATCATCTGTGCCGAACCACAATACTCCACCGATAGGATCGGGCAACTCGGAGCGCATCTGTGCCACGAATACGAAACCGCTCTGCTGGGTGGAGATGGGACGTTCATTGAAGTATTCCTGGTCACCCACCTTGAAAGAAAGCGGGGAAAGGCGGTACGGGGTATGATACGGGCCTGCGCCGAAATCTTTGCTGATGTCGAGAGGAGTACCTTCATAATGGTCGCGCATGGCGTTCTTCACATCCTGCACGGAAACCTTGCGGTTGGGCTTCACAAACAGAGGCATCGGAGTGTTCGTCTCACCTAATATATAAGGCAGGAACTCGTTGCCACGGTCGGTAAACATATTGAAATAGCTCCATACACGGGCCTCGCAATAGCGACGGGCACCGAAATCGAGCGGAGCGTAGGCATCGGCAAAGCTGAAATCCTTGTTCACACCGTCAAAATAGCCCTTCTCGCGTGCAAAGGAGATGACGTCGGCGGAGTACATACAGTTCTCCTTGTCGTTCATGTTGAACTGATGAATGCGGCTCTGGTTGGCATGAGCAGAGATACAATCATCGGGCACGCGGACAGCCACCCATACGGCACCGCGCACACCGGGTCCCTTGCCAATCATCTCCATAATCCATATTTCGTTGGGGTCGGCAATGGTAAAAGACTCGCCACTGCTGTAATAGCCGTATTCCTGCACCAACTCCGTCATCACCTTAATGGCCTCGCGGGCGGTGCGTGAGCGTTGCAGACCGAGGTAAATCAGGCTGCCATAGTCGATGATGCCGGTGGTATCCACCAGCTCGGGACGTCCGCCGAATGTCGTCTCACCGATAGTGAGCTGGAACTCATTCATATTGCCGATGACATTGTACGTCTGGCGGGCCTGCTCTATCTGCCCGAGGTATTTGCCGGTGTCCCACTCGTGTATGTCAATCAGCGTACCTTTCTTGTGCATACCGGCAGGATAATGATATAACTCGCCGAACAAACCATAAGAATCGGCAGAATAGGAAACAATGGTAGAACCGTCCGCAGAAGCGTTCTTGCCCACGATAAGATTGGTGCAGGCCAGCGCATTCGCCACGGCTGCCACAACAAACAAGACGAAAAGAGTCAGTCTTTTACTTTTCATACTTCTAAATTATAATGTTACTAAATATTTCAGTCTTTACCATACAAATTCAAACTGTCCGGTGGTACGGTTGCCACAGCCATCCGTCACCGTCATCTCCACCACATGCTTGCCGCCTTTCTCCACATGTTTCGGGTCGAGCTCGCACACCAGGTTACCACTGATGGAATTGGGCTTTCCAAACAAGGCATACTTCCCGTCAATCGTACCCCGATAGGTATTGATGCCGGTTTCCTTGTCCTTGGCCTTGAAGATGATTTTTCCCGTACGTCCCCATTGGGCTTGGTTTAGGGGAGTTATCACCGGCGGAACCGTATCCACCGCCACGGTATAAGTCCCCAAATCCCGTATACGCACTTTCATGACACCATCCTCATACTTACCGCCAATACGATATTTTCCACCGCGTGCCGTTACGCCCGCCACATAATATTTGGCCATATCCTCCACCGGACGCCGGCGCAAGCCGATACGCAAATCGCAGGTACCGTGCATAGGAATACGGGTATCGTTCAATTGATAGGTGAAAGCGATGTCGCCACTATCAGCCCGCACGGAGTAGTTCAGCAAGACGTCATCGTAGAGCATTCCTTTCGGGATAACCAACTCCAGCCCCGGCTCCTGCAGATAGTTCACCTTGTCCCATTTGAGGGCGTATTTCTCACGATGTTCCACCGGAGCAATTATCGTCTTCTGTCCCTGCACTGTGAAGCGGACCTTGGAGATATTTCCCAGCGCATCTCTCAGCGTATAGACAAACCGGTAAGGGCGTTCTTCGTTGATGTCCACCAGTCCGCGATTGCCGTTGGATGCCTGCAGCATGCGAAGGCGGTTGCCCGGCTCTATGAAAGACTTCATGTACTGACCGTGTGTCCACGAATTGATATAGCGGTTCTCCTCATAGGCAAAGCGGTCTACCGTACTGCGGAAGACTTCCTCGCCGTCCACTTCGAGAATCACCGCCTTCACGCCATATTTATTCTGCACTCCGTCCATATAATCGTAGGCACGGATGCCAGCACCAATCAGTCCCCAGGCGATAATGGGTTTCGTAGGATGTGCCGGAAAAGCCCGTCGCGTCTGCTTGCCTTCCACCACTCCTTTTCCCGGCTGAGGAAACAGCATGATACCTTCGGCACGCGGGGCAGTCTTGTCCTTCACCTTGTCCATGAAGAAAGGCAGCGGGTCTATATATTCGTCCGTAGCCGTCTCTATCATATCCAGATGCAGGTGCGGACCGAAAGAGTATCCGGTGTTTCCGCTCAAAGCTATTATCTGACCGGCCTTCACGGGATATTCGTCGGGTTCGGGAGTAATTTCCACCTCCCAACTTTCTTTCTCGTACTGCAAGTCTTCAACCCGGCGGGCCACATCGCCCACAAAGGCACTCAAATGGCGGTTTATCGTCGAATAACCATTGTCATAAGCCACATCGAGCACATAGCCCGAACCGTGGGTAACGCGGATACGCGAAATATATCCGTCGGCCAGAGCGCGTACCGGCTTGCCTATGGTTCCACCGGTCTTGAAATCCAGTCCGCCATGAAAATGGTTGGCACGTATCTCGCCGAAGTTACCGGAGAAGGTGATGGGGAAATCAAAAGGCGGGGTGAAGGAGGTCTTGTCTGTATCGGTTTCTTGGGCATAGCCGCTTTGCACACTACCAATAAAGAACAAAAGAGAGAAAAATATAGGATATTTCATATTTTGTACAGTCAATATTATTTTAAATGCATGCAAATATAAAAAGAATAGTTCTCTCTACCTACAGAAAGGTGCAATTATCATTGATTAAAACATGCATAAAAATTCTGTTGAAGAACATAGATACACCGATAACACCCAAGCCGGGAAATCGCTATATTGCGCCATGTTTAACCCCCCAATTAAAACTTTAAGGTTATGATTATCGGAGTACCTAAAGAAATCAAGAACAACGAGAACCGCGTGGGCATGACCCCTGCCGGAGTAGCCGAGTTGGTAAAAAAAGGTCATACGGTGTATGTGCAGGCCACGGCAGGCGCAAACAGCGGTTTCTCCGACGATGACTACATCGCCGTAGGTGCAAAGACTTTACCGACCATTGAAGACACGTATGCCGCAGCCGACATGATTGTCAAGGTAAAGGAACCTATTACACCGGAGTACAAACTGATTAAAAAGGGACAAGTGGTATTCACCTATTTCCACTTTGCAGCCGATAAATTACTGACCGAAGCCATGATTGAAAGCGGTGCCGTCTGCATCGCCTACGAAACCGTGGAAAAAGAAGACCGTTCACTTCCGCTGCTTACCCCCATGAGCGAGGTGGCAGGACGTATGGCTACCCAAGTAGGAGCCCGCTTCCTTGAAAAGCCACAAGGCGGCAAGGGAAAACTGATGGGTGGCGTGACAGGCGTACGTCCCGCACGCGTACTTGTCCTCGGAGGCGGTATCGTGGGCACCAATGCCGCACAGATAGCTGCCGGAATGGGTGCCGAGGTGCTGATTGCAGACATCAACCTCCCTCGCCTGCGTTACCTGAGCGAAGTGATGCCGAAAAACGTAAAGACACTCTATTCTTCCACCCATAACATCAAGATGGAATTGCCGAACATCGACATGGTAGTAGGTTCCGTCCTCATCCCCGGTGACAAGGCCCCGCATCTCATCACCCGCGAAATGCTGAAGATGATGAAACCCGGCACCGTACTCGTGGACGTAGCCATCGACCAGGGCGGTTGTTTCGAGACCTCCCATCCCACTACGCACAGCGATCCTACCTACATTGTGGATGGAATTGTGCACTACGCCGTTGCCAATATCCCCGGCGCCGTACCCTTCACCTCCACCATGGCACTGACAAATGCCACCCTGCCCTACACCGTTGCCCTGGCATGCAAAGGCTGGAGACAAGCCTGCAAGGATGACCCGGCTCTGGCGCAAGGATTGAACGTAGTGGAAGGCAAAGTAACATACAAAGCTGTAGCCGACGTCTTCGGGCTGAAATATGAGGCGATTGAGTTATAAGTTATAAGTGATGAGTGATTTGTTGGTATTTTCCTTTCAGCATGGTAGCGCAGCACAATTACCAACAAATCACTCATCACTCATAACTCCCCCCCAACAAAGAATCCTTCTTCCTCGCATACTCCCACCACATAGCGAGCAGTGTGATGCAGAGGTTGAAAATAAACGGAAATTCCTTGGAATTAGTGTGGAACAAGGTCTGAAAGAAGTCTGTAATGAACGGGGACAATAGAATCGCCAGATAATTCATTACCATTACAAAGGCCAGTGCCAAAGTTGTTTTTTCCGGTATAGCCGTATCTACTGTCTCGTCATAAATCAGCGGTTGAATGACACCATATCCCAAACCAACCAACATACATCCCGGTATTATCAGCCATTCTTTAGGCGAAATCCATATCAAAAGCAAACCCGCTGCAATGGACAAAAGGCTGTAAAACTTTGTGTGTTTCCCCATCCACTTCACGATATGCCCCAGGAAGAAACCCGGAGCCATAATGGCAAGGAAGAATAAGGAGATCATCAATCCGGAATTTCCGCTGGAGAAGTGATGGGCCTCCATCAAAAAAGGCAAGTCAAAAGTAACCGCCAGCACTACATACGTAGTGACGCCATAAAACAGCATCAACTGTAGCAGATGGCGGACATGGATGCCGTATTTACCGGGAATCGCACGCTTGGATTCCTCCGGAACAACGGTAGCCGTATCTTCTGTTTTCTGCGGCTGACCGGTATCTCCCTTCAAATACCCGACAAGCAGCAGAGAAACCAACGGAAGCAGATATACCACGAAAGGCAAGTGCCAGTTTACCTCTGCCAGATACCCAGTCACCGCCGTTGCCACAACCAGCGTCACATTGGTGATGGCAGAACTGTAACCAAACTGCTTTACCCTATACTCCCCCGTGAAATAACGTGAAACCAAACCGGTAGACAACGGGATTATCAGTCCCGAGCCAATGCCGAGCAAAGCACTGACCACCATCAACTGCCACATTTTGTCCGAAAAAAGATAAAGTACCCCACTGGCGGCAAACATCCAAAGTCCCACTTTCAGCAGACGCACAAAGTCACGTTTCTCGGCCAGCTTGCCCGCCAATAGCACAAAAGGAATTATCAGCAGCGAAGGCAGGGAGGTAAGCATCTGTATATCCAGTTCTGTGGCATATGGAAAAATGGTAGTAAGCTGTCCCAAAATAGGTGATACGGCCAATCCCGGCAAGGAAGTCAATGCAGAGACTGACCAAATGCCGACAAGCGTGATAAGGGGGATTGTACCCCTTCCGGTATTGATTTTCATATAGTAGTATATTAATTAAATGAATAATGTGGGAACAACAAACCTACCTTCAGAATGTTCGTTTTTTAAGATTTTACTACGCTGCCCTTTAATAAACGCCAAATAATGCAAAACCCCGGAACTTTCATCCGCAAACCCCGTTGTTGTGGGAAATTCGACGGGGAAAAGCCCCGCCGCCTAAACCTTTAAAAAACTTATTAATATGGAAGATTTGAATTTCAGAAAAGGAGATGCAAAAACTGAAGTATTCGGTTCAAACCGTATGTTACAACCCTCACCCGTAGAAAAGATTCCCGACGGACCTACTACCCCGGAAATCGCCTATCAGATGGTGAAAGACGAGACCTTCGCCCAAACGCAGCCTCGCTTGAATCTGGCTACATTCGTCACTACCTATATGGACGAATATGCAACCAAGCTGATGAACGAAGCCATCAACATCAACTACATTGACGAGACCGAATATCCGCGCATCGCCGTAATGAACGGTAAATGTATCAACATCGTGGCCAACCTCTGGAACTCTCCTGAAAAAGAAACCTGGAAAACCGGCGCACTTGCCATCGGTTCCTCGGAGGCATGTATGCTGGGTGGTGTGGCAGCCTGGTTGCGCTGGCGCAAGAAACGTCAGGCGCAAGGCAAACCGTTCGACAAACCAAACTTCGTTATTTCAACCGGTTTCCAGGTGGTATGGGAAAAATTCGCCCAATTGTGGCAGATTGAAATGCGTGAAGTGCCTTTGACACTGGACAAGACCACGCTCGACCCCGAAGAAGCCTTGAAGATGTGTGATGAGAACACCATCTGTATCGTACCTATCCAAGGCGTTACATGGACAGGACTGAACGATGACGTCGAAGCCCTTGACAAAGCCCTCGATGCCTACAATGCAAAGACCGGCTACGACATTCCTATCCACGTGGATGCCGCCAGCGGTGGTTTCATCCTCCCGTTCCTCTATCCCGAAAAGAAGTGGGACTTCCGTCTGAAGTGGGTACTCTCCATCAGCGTCAGCGGACACAAATTCGGTCTGGTTTATCCGGGTCTGGGCTGGGTTTGCTGGAAAGGCAAGGAATATCTGCCCGAAGAAATGTCATTCAGCGTAAACTACCTCGGTGCCAACATCACTCAGGTAGGCCTGAACTTCTCCCGTCCTGCCGCACAGATTCTGGGTCAATATTACCAGTTCATCCGTTTGGGATTCCAGGGTTACAAGGAAGTACAGTACAACTCCCTGACCATCGCCAAGTATATCCATGACGAAATCGGCAAGATGGCTCCGTTCGTAAACTATTCCGACGAGGTTGTGAACCCGCTGTTTATCTGGTATTTGAAACCGGAATATGCAAGAGCTGCCAAATGGACTCTGTATGACCTGCAGGACAAGCTGTCACAACACGGTTGGATGGTACCCGCCTATACACTGCCTTCAAAGCTGGAAGACTACGTCGTAATGCGCGTCGTTGTTCGCCAAGGATTCAGCCGCGACATGGCAGACATGCTGCTGGGTGACATCAAGAATGCCATCACGGAGCTGGAGAAACTGGATTACCCGACTCCTACCCGTATGGCACAGGAAAAGAACCTGCCGGTGGAAACCAAAATATTCAACCACGGATGCCGTACTCATAAAAAATAAATTAATTTACGATTAAACGATTTACGATGTACGATTAGAGTTTCTCTTGATACGGACTACGTTTAAAGGAGTAATTTCAATCGTAAATCGTACATCGTCTAATCGTACATCACAACGTGTTTATGGAAAAGAAAATATCAATTTCACAAATAAAGGAGGTTGCCCAAGAAGCCTACAATGAGGTGAAGGGCAGCACAGGAGGCAAGAATGCGGATTATATTCCCTACCTTGCCAACATAGACTCCAAACTATTCGGACTCAGCATCTGCCTGATGAACGGGCAGACCATCAATATAGGTGACACAGACTATCGTTTCGGTATAGAGTCCGTCTCGAAGGTACACACAGCCATCCTTATCCTGCGCCAATACGGTGCGCAGAAAGTGCTGGACATGATAGGTGCCGATGCCACGGGACTACCGTTCAACTCCATCATCGCCATCTTGCTGGAAAACGACCACCCTTCCACTCCATTGGTAAATGCCGGTGCCATTTCCGCCTGTTCCATGGTGCAGCCAGTGGGAAACTCCGACAAAAAATGGGATGCCATTGTACAGAATGTCACTGAGCTGTGCGGCTCTGCCCCACAACTCATCGACGAACTGTACAAATCGGAAACGGCTACCAACTTCAACAACCGCTCCATTGCCTGGCTGCTGAAAAACTACAACCGCATCTACGATGATCCGGATATGGCACTCGACCTCTATACCCGCCAGTGTTCTCTCGGCATCACGGCCCAGCAACTGGGCATTGCCGCAGGAACCATCGCCAATAACGGTGTGAACCCCGTCACCAAACAAACGGTGTTCGAAGCCAGCCTGGCACCGAAAATTACGTCGATGATTTCGACCGTAGGCTTCTACGAGCATTCCGGCGACTGGATGTACACCGCCGGCATACCGGCCAAAAGCGGTGTAGGCGGTGGTGTAATGGCCGTATTGCCCGGTGTCATGGGAGTATCGGCCTTCGCTCCTCCCCTAGACGAAGCGGGAAACTCCGTAAAGGCCCAATCGGCAATCAAGTTCATCATGAACAAGCTCGGCCTGGGTGTGTTCAACGGTGATAACGTAACGATTACAGAATAAGTTTCTCTTTTTAGTTATGAGTTATAGGTTATGAGTTATTTGTTGGTAGGCACCGTAATCAGCAAATGACTTATAACTCATAACTTATGACTTTATAATGGACTTCATCATGAAAATGGCTCTATCAGAATTTGTATTGCGGGAAAAAGGTATCTATGGCATACTGCATGTCATTATATTGATACTGTCGCTATTTTTAGTTATCAGCATCTCTGTCGACACGTTCAAGGGGATCCCCTTTTACGAACAGTCGGTCTACATGAAAGTACAGTTGTGGATATGCGCCCTGTTCCTGGCAGATTTTGTATTGGAATGGTTCCTGGCAGAGAAGAAGGGTCACTACGTGGCCACACATTTCATTTTCCTGCTGGTAGCTATACCCTATCAAAACATCATTGCCTATATGGGATGGACTTTCTCACCCGAGATAACCTATATGCTGCGTTTCATCCCATTGGTGCGGGGTGGTTACGCCATGGCTATCGTGGTGGGTTGGCTGACGTACAACCGCGCATCGGGACTGTTCGTTTCCTACCTTACCATGTTGCTGGCCACTGTCTATTTTTCCAGTCTGGCCTTTTATGTCATGGAGCATGGTCCCAATCCTTTAGTCAAAGGATATGGAGACGCCTTATGGTGGGCATTTATGGACGTGACGACGGTGGGTTCCAATATCATAGCAGTCACTCCCACCGGACGGGTACTGTCCGTACTGCTGGCTGCGCTGGGCATGATGATGTTCCCTATCTTTACAGTGTATGTAACGAGCCTGGTCGAACGGCGCAATAAGGAAAAAGAAGAGTTCTACAAGAAAGTTGCACAGAAGCCCGCGCCCAAAGCCGACGCTTCCTGAATAGTTAAAACCTGAACTTTCACTTATCCGTTGGGAACAACTCTCCCCAAGTGTTGTTATAGACGCTGATTTTGAATATATTTTTCATCTAAAACCTTAACTTATGGCAAATATTAAACAAACAGTGAAGCTGGGTGTATTTACCCTGGCAATCATGAATGTGACGGCAGTAGTATCCCTACGTGGACTTCCTGCCGAGGCCGTGTACGGAATGAGTTCGGCCTTCTACTACTTATTTGCAGCCATTGTTTTTCTGATTCCGACGTCACTTGTCGCCGCGGAACTGGCTGCCATGTTTCAAGACAAGCAAGGCGGTGTGTTCCGCTGGGTGGGCGAAGCCTACGGAAAAAAACTGGGCTTCCTTGCCATCTGGGTACAATGGATTGAAAGTACAATCTGGTATCCTACCGTATTGACATTCGGTGCCGTATCCATTGCTTTCATCGGCATGAACGACGTACACGACATGTCACTGGCCAACAACAAGTATTACTCGCTCGTTGTTGTCCTCATCATCTACTGGCTGGCTACGTTCATCTCCATGAAGGGCATGAGCTGGGTAGGTAAAGTGGCAAAGGTCGGCGGCCTGGTCGGGACTATTATCCCTGCCGCACTGCTGATTATCCTGGGTATTATCTACCTTGCCACCGGCGGACACTCCAACCTGGATTTCCACAGCAGCTTCTTCCCCGACTTGACGAACTTCGACAACGTGGTGCTTGCTGCCAGTATCTTCCTCTTCTATGCCGGTATGGAAATGGGCGGTATCCACGTAAAAGACGTGAACAATCCCTCCAAGAATTATCCGAAGGCAGTGTTCATCGGTGCGGCCATTACGGTTATCATCTTCGTGCTCGGTACTTTCTCACTGGGCATCATCATCCCGGCCAAAGACATCAGTCTGACACAGAGTCTGCTTGTAGGCTTCGATAACTATTTCCATTACATCCGCGCCTCCTGGCTGTCACCCATCATCGCCATTGCTCTGGCATTCGGGGTGCTGGCAGGTGTATTGACATGGGTTGCCGGTCCGTCCAAAGGTATCTTTGCCGTAGGAAAAGCAGGCTACATGCCTCCGTTCTTCCAGAAGACAAACAAACTAGGTGTACAGAAGAACATCCTTTATGTACAAGGCGGTGCAGTAACCGTACTGAGCCTTCTGTTCGTAGTCATGCCTTCCGTACAGAGTTTCTACCAGATTCTGTCACAGTTGACCGTAGTCCTCTATCTTATCATGTATATGCTGATGTTCTCCGGAGCCATCGTGCTGCGTTATAAGATGAAGAAGCTGAACCGTCCGTTCCGTATCGGCAAGAATGGCAACGGATTGATGTGGCTCATCGGTGGACTTGGTTTCTGCGGGTCATTGCTGGCATTCGTACTGAGCTTTATCCCACCCAGCCAGATTTCAACAGGCAGCAACACAGTATGGTTCTCCGTGCTCATCATCGGTGCGCTGATTGTAGTCATTGCCCCATTCATTATTTATGCTTCCAAGAAACCGTCCTGGGTTGACCCGAACAGTAGCTTTGAACCGTTCCATTGGGAAGAGCAACCTGCTGTGCAGACAGCCGGTAAAAGTGCAACAAATATGGCTACCGGTAGCGCCACTGCCAGCAGCAATGGCACAAGTAATTCCGCCACAAGTGGAAATACGGCAAAAGACACAACCAATATCCCCAAAGGATAAAAGGTTATAAGTTGAAACTAAAAAAGGAATATCCCCGAAATCACCGGGAATATTCCTTTTTTATTGTTATATGATACCAGAAGAGGGAATATTCAGAAATCCAATTCCTGCATTCTCTCCCACGCCCTTCTGCTCTCCTCCACCAACTCTTGCATGACCGACGCCACAGACTGCACTCCCTTTCCATGCAGCAAGGCAGATACCTGCCCTATTTCCAGTTCCCCTTCTTCCAAGTCACCTTCAAAAATACCACGTTTGGCACGGCCACGCCCTAAAAGGATACGAAGTTCTTCCTCTGAAGCTCCCACAGCCTCAGCAGCCTCTACGGCGCTGCGAAAGTTATTGCGCACCAGACGCACCGGAGCCAATTTCTTCAAAAGCAGACGGGTATCCCCTTCTTCCAAATGCAAGCAGTAATCCTTAAATACCTCGTTTGCAGAACTCTCTGCCGTCAAGGCAAAGCGTGTACCAATCTGCACACCTTCCGCACCCAGCACCCGGGCAGCCAGCATGGCCTCACCCGTTGCAATGCCACCGGCGGCAATCAGCGGAAGTGTAGTAACTGCACGTACAGCTGGTATCAGGCACAGGGTGGTAGTCTCCTCCCTCCCATTGTGCCCACCGGCTTCGAAGCCTTCGGCAACTATTGCATCAACACCCGCCTCTTCTGCCTTCACGGCAAAACGCGAGGACGAAACAACATGCACCACCGTGATGCCACGCTCGTGCAACCAACCAGTCCATTTCTTCGGGCTGCCGGCAGATGTAAATACAATCTTCACTCCCTCGTCGGCCACAATCTGCATTATCTCTTCTATCTGGGGATACATCAAGGGAATATTCACACCAAAAGCATGATGCGTAGCCTCACGGCATTTCCTGATATGCTCCCGCAACGTTTCGGGATGCATCGAACCTGCGCCGAGCAAGCCCAGCCCTCCCGCATTGCTTACAGCAGCAGCAAGTCTCCAGCCGCTACACCACACCATACCACCTTGAATTATCGGATATCTTATTCCAAATAGAGAAGTCACTCTGTTCATTATTACTTTTTTTAAAGGTTTACTAATGAAAACAAGAAGAGGAGAAAGAAAGTTCAAAATTTGACAAAAAGTGATAAATTACTGTTGTTCCAAAACAGTTATCGAATCTCCATACGCCTTCAATACTTCCAGCGTACGGGCACGGCGCTTGCGGCCTTTGAAATTCCAAAACTCACGGGTAAAAGGTGTCATCAGGTCTAAACCGGAAATTCCACCGCCACTGGCACCCTGCCAACCGCCCACAGCCATATTATTGGCCCGCTCCGTCACCCGGTAACGCAAACCGGTTGCTTCAATCTGCTCCACAGTCTCACGCGGACCGGCATCAAACGGATGTTTAGCCCAGTTCGTAGGAATCATCAGAATCTTAAGCGCATAGAATTCATCTCCTCGCCAAGTATCCTTGTCTACCTTGATTTTTTTCTGATAAATGGGGTCCCAATTATATTTGGTATTGGCTGTATAAGGACGTAAGGTAAGCACCACTTTTTTCTCGGGCGCTTTCGGCATGACGGGCAATGAATTATCAAAATCCATCCACGACTTGTCCATCACCGCTTTCGGAGTACCCAGAGAATTGTTCATTTCCAATTCCTGCAATACCTCCGGATTCAGTTTTACCTCCCCCTCGCCCTTCAGCAACCGGTTCAGCCTCAACGAGTCCTGAGGGGTCCAGTTTTGGGCATAGCAAGGGAAGGCTACTGCACAGAGCAGCCCCATTACAAGTATAAATCTCTTCACCTGACAGTTTGATTACTTAATACCTAATCCTTAATCCCTAAAAACAGGTCACCACCACATATATCCGCTGCCACAAAGCGGTTCGTCATAGCAGGGATCAATCGTCCACATAGTCCGTGGATACTTACGGGTTTCCCACCAGCGGCGGTAGCGCGAAGCGGCATCCAGCACCTCTTCGTCCGAAAGGAAATAGATACCTTCATAATTCTCCGCATCCGTATGTACCATCTTGCATCCCATCGAAGCATTGTTCCCGAGGCGGATAGTCTCTACCGTCCACAGGATGCATTCGCCCAAACGCAGCTTGCCACCTGCCGAATAGGATACCGGAGCCAGGGGGAAAGAGGGAATGACCGTCAAGTCCTCGGCATACTTCAGCAATTCCTCTATATCTTCGGAAGTGAACTTGGGCATGTTACTCAATCCATCCGGACTTTGGGTAGAATATTTGCCAGCCTTCAACTGCTTGACAAACAAGTCTACATCCGGATGGTTGTAGTCCAACGTTTCTTTGCTGCAAGAGCTCAAAGAGAGAACAGAAAGAGTAAAGAATACGAGCAGCATAGTCTGCCCGAATATATGTAATTTATTGTATAGAGTCTTCATATTTGTATGGTATTTAAGATTAATAAGTCATGCGCACGCCGCACAACAGATTCAGATTGGTGGGCCGTTCCGTACGCAAGGTTCTTGTCTGCGAGTCCGTATCGAAATGATGGGATACAGACGGCTCTGCAAACAAGGCAAAACGGTTGTTCATTTTATAGCGTACCCCTACTCCGGCAGCAACCGACAACTGTACCGGCTCTGCACCGAAACCATTGTCCGGAGCACCAGCAATGCATTTCTCGGCTGCTCCACCTACCATAGCATAGAAATCCACTTTCGGCGTACTGGCCAGCATCATGTTCAGCCTTACCGGAACTTCCAGCGTATGCAACGTATGGTCACCATCCAAGCAATTATACTGAAGACCGGCTTCCAAGGAGAAATGCTTGTTCAAACAACGTTCCACGCTTACCCCGGCCGTGAACGGCATATGAAAATTCCCTTTCGGCAGGGAAGTGCCGATGCCTGCTTTCAATGCCCAATTACGGGGCTTGGATGGCGATACAGCCACAGAGTTTGCCGGTTCTTCCTCAGAAGATGGCAGCATTCTATCTATATCAGCATCCTTATGGCCAGGATTTGAATGGTAGTTCCCGTTTCCGGCCGGAGTTCCGTTACTGTAATAACCGTTTCCCGGCTGCTGCTGGTTTCCGTACACCCGTTGGGTAATCCGAATGGAAACATGGACAGACACGGATTCATCCTCATCGGCCTGCGCCGTCAATCCTGCCGGAATGCCGTTGGCGGGATGCTGTGTACCGGGCTTTTGTGCCATGGGGTTGGCCTGATGGATAGAGGGAAAACTTTCCTGCACCACATCCCCGTTCAAGTTACCTTCCGGCGTCATGGCCGCCACTTGTGTAAAGGCCTCCTTGATTTCCTCTTTCGGAGAGAAATACCAGAAAGCGGCAGAAGCAGCTCCCAGTACAAATACAACAGAGGCGGCTGCGGCTACGCGGTGAAACCTCGGAGAAAGAAAAAGCGGCCTCCTGCCTTTTGCGGCAACCGGTGACGGCAAGTCACGTTGCAACCCTTCCCAGAAGTCCTCCCGCACTGTCATCTCTGCGCCGGCAAGACGACTGCGGAACAAACCGGTTATTTCATCATTTTCTCTCATATTCAGTATATTCTTTAATTCTTTTTATCAACAAACACTTAGCACGATGCAACTGCGAGGTAGACGAATGCTCTTTGATGTGGAGGATTTCGGCTATTTCCTTGTGCGATTTCTCCTCAAAGACGTATAAGTTGAATACAGTACGGCATCCATCGGGAAGTTCCGCCACGAACGCCATCAGCATTTCTTCGGAAATACGGCCTCCGGTTTCGGCAATGCCTGCTTCATCCGGAATGTCGGGCAATTGTTCCTCATTCACCACCAGTTGGCTGAAACGTTGCTGTTTCCGCAGGTAGTCTATCGCCTGCGTCACCATTACCCTTGTCACCCAGGTACTCAATGCACATTCGCCACGGAAGGTGAAGTGGGTGAAAATTTTGATGAAGCCATCGTGCAATACGTCATGGGCCGCATCGACATCGCCCGTATAGCGGTAACATACCGCCAGCATCTGCTTGGAGTAGAGGGTGTATAATTCCTTTCGGGCGGAATCCTTTCCTGCCCGGCAGCCCTCAATCAGTTCTATCTCATTTTCCAATGTCAGTGCTCGTTTTACGGACGCCTCTTTGCGTCGTTTGTTAGTTAGACGCAGCATTGCGGAAAATGCTGCTGAATTAATTCTAAAAAGAAGTTAAAGAACGGAGATTATTTATATTTGGCTTTCAAAGCCTGTATTTGCTTGTCCAGCATCTCATCCAGTTTATCAAATTCATGCCAATACAGAAAACCGGGAACCATGTTGACGTAATTGATAAATTTCTTATACTGCACAAGAAACAAGGCCTGGTCCCGAAGACCGTCGCCACCGTCAAAAACATTCGCCCACTCCCTGGACATGGCAGCACTCATAAGAGCATCTGTTTTCGTTGCATAGTAATCACTGACATCCTTTTGTTTCCTGCCCAACTCAAAATAAGTCTGCAATACATCCTGCAACATACGTTTGTCCGGTATATACTGCATCAATGAAGAACCTTTCAGCACATCCAGCGCATCTGTCCTATAAGAAAATTCATCCATATTATTGAAAAACTTGCCATACTTCCACAGAGTATCTGTCGGTATCTTGGATACATCCATATCATGTTCCCTCAACAACAGACTCATGTGTATGTCAATATCCAACAAGTGCTTTATATTACGGAGCTCCTGCCTATTATATTCCAACTCTTCCGTTACCAACTGCATCGTAGCACGCACTTCCTTTTGGCGGGCATTCTCGGTAATCCGGTCATTTCCCCAGAAAGTGACAATGATGCCCGCAGCCACAATACTGAACTGGCGGAAATAATCACCTATGCGCCAACTTTTTATCTTATGGTTCAACCTGTTAAAGCTTGTCTTTCCCATATCTTTTCATTCTAAATGATACTTTTTCTCAAGCGCTTGTATTGCCTCGTCTATACGTTTTCCCACACGTTCTACATAGTCCGGCGTAAAATAGTTCCGCGCTACCCTGACAAAGTTCCGTACCGACCTGTCCGACAAGTAAATATCCCACGCCTCATATCCTCCACGATTTATCTGGTCCGTCTGTTCATCAGTCAATGCCAAATGGAAAGGAACCATAATTTCGTCCTTCATATCGTAATAGCCATTCATAGTCGCCCTAAATCCATCCAATACCTCATAGATTCCGGTCAACTGCAACAGTAGCTCTTTATCTGAAATCTTCTGCATCAACATGGAGTTTTTAAGTATATCCAATGCATTCTGACTATAATAAAAACTGCGGATATGCCCCATAAGAAAGCGGAACTGTATCAATGAATCTTCTGGTATCGTCCGATGCTTTAAGTCATACTCCACCAATAAGCTGGAAAGACGTTCATCCTCTCTAAACTCTGAAACGATACTCTCATAATTCTCCCGGTTGCTTTTCAGTTCATCCCTAATCAGCGACATGGTGGCTTGAATATCTTTCTTCTCGGAGTTTTGAGTAACCAACTCACTACCGGCAAAGGTAATCAGTACACCAATCACCACAATGGAAGTCTGCCGGATGTAGTCTCCCACTTGCCAACCTTTGACAGTTGTTTTTACTTTATTCCATGTTATGTTTTTCATACCTTCCTACGCTATTTATCCATTGAAACACATCATCCGTTACAGCCAAACGCATCATCTATCTGCCCCAAACAGACCATCTGTTTCTCCCAAATACACCATCTGTTTTTCCGGGTGCCATTACTCTACCGGTTATCAAGAGAAAGCCTCTCATAAATCTGCCTTAATGCAGCATTCTTTATGAGAGGCTTTCCTTATTATTCTGCAATAACGCGTTCTGCCTTTGTCAACATGCTTTAAAACTCATATCCAATCCCTTCACAGAATGGGTCAGCGCACCGACTGAGATAAAGTCTACACCGCATTCGGCATAGTCGCGGAGCGTATCAAACGTGATGCCGCCGGAAGATTCCGTTTCATAGCGGCCGCCTACCATCTCTACGGCCTTCTTTGTCATTGCCGGCGTAAAGTTGTCGAACATGATACGGTCTACACCGCCCAGGTCGAGCACCTGCTGCAATTCGTCGAAGTTGCGCACTTCTATTTCTATCTTGAGGTCCTTGCCTTTTCCCTTGCAATATTCCTTCGCACGGTTGATGGCCTTGTCGATGCCTCCCGCAAAGTCCACATGGTTGTCTTTCAGCAAAATCATATCGAACAAGCCGATACGGTGGTTTACACCGCCACCGATTTTCACTGCCATTTTCTCGAGGATACGCATGCCCGGAGTAGTCTTGCGGGTATCGAGTACACGGGTATTCGTACCTTTCAGTTGCTCGGCATACTTATGTGTCATGGTGGCAATGCCACTCATGCGCTGCATGATGTTCAGCATCAGACGCTCCGTTTGCAACAAAGACTGTATCTTGCCTTCCACAATCATGGCCACATCACCAGGCTTTACGGCTGTACCGTCATTAATGAACACTTCCACCTTCATGGTAGGATCGAAACGGCGGAACACCTCCTTTGCTATCTCGATACCGGCCAGGATGCCCGGTTCTTTTATCAACAGTTTGGACTTGCCCATTGCCGTAGCAGGAATGCACGAAAGGGTTGTATGGTCTCCATCGCCTATATCTTCGGCGAAAGCCAGGTCTATCAGCCTGTCAATCAATTCTTCTTCCTTATTCATCTGTTTTATCTATCCTTATTTGATGTATGACATATTTGCTCTGTACTTTTCTGAAGAAACAATTCACCCGAAAGTTTCCATTTGCGGTCATCAAGGTACCGATGACGAAACCGGACTCATCGCGCTTCCCCTGATGGTTCACATTAAAACTGCCGACCTTGTGGTTGGAAAAGAAAGCAGCCATTGTGCCCTCTGCCGTCCGCTTGTCGGCGTGGGTCGACTTATTCTGAATGATTAAATCGACCTTGTCACCCAGATACTTGTTGAGCTCCTGAGAGTTTCCTTCCTTGAAGGCTCCAATCACTCCCTCGGGAACATTCTGAGCCAGCAGCACAGACGTCCAAATGAAGAGACCGGTCAACAAAAAGATTACCCGTTTTTTCATTTTCACAAGTATTTATGATAGGCAAAGGTAAGCATTTGTCTCAAAATACAATAAAAAAATGCTAAATTTGTGCGCTAATCAAAACAGAACCAGTATGAAAACTACTCTGCTCGTTGTAGGACGAACTGTAGAACAACACTTTATAACAGCCATCAACGACTATGTGCAACGTACCAAGCGTTATCTCTCATTCGAGATGGAAGTCATCCCCGAACTGAAAAACACCAAGAGCCTCTCCATGGAAGTGCAGAAGGAAAAGGAAGGGGAACTGATATTGAAAGCTCTCCAGCCGGGAGATGTGGTCGTACTGCTGGACGAAGGTGGAAAAGAAATGCGCTCCATAGAGTTTGCAGACTATATGAAGCGCAAGATGAATACCGTGAACAAACGGCTGGTATTTATTATCGGAGGCCCTTACGGATTCTCCCCCAAAGTGTACGAAGCGGCACACGAGAAGATGTCCCTCTCACGCATGACCTTTTCCCATCAGATGGTGCGCCTCATCTTTGTGGAGCAACTCTACCGGGCGATGACCATACTGAACGGGGGGCCGTATCATCATGAATGATGAATTTCAGCTCCGCGACACCTGGAATCCCTTATCCGAGAGTGACATTTCTACGAACCTGGCTCTCGGATTCGGTACATTCAGCGTCAAGGTCTCACGGATGCGCAGGGCTGCCTGCGGATCCTTAGCCACCATATACAGATAACCTCCCCCACCGGCTCCCGGCAGTTTATATCCTAAGGTATAGTCTTTTATCTGACGGATGATGTCCTCTACGGCAGGAGGATTTGTTCCACTGTCCAGTGCCTTCTTCTGCATCCATGTCTTGCCTACCAGTGTTCCGAAACTCTTGAAGTCATTCCGTTGAATGGCTTCGGCCATATCCAAGGCATGTGCTTTCATCTCTTCTAATAACCCCAGGTGCAGGGAAGAGTTGAGGAACATGGAGCGTACTATTTCTGCAAGGATGCCCTTGGCTGTACGCGTAATGCCCGTATAATACAGCAGATGGCAATCGCGGTATTCCGGATGGGTAAACAAATGCTCGGGCAACCAGCGTACCAATGGCTGCTGGGTAAATCCAGCCTCCGTCTGCAACAGTTTGATGCCTTGCAGTACCCCACCGTATTGGTCTTGCCAACCGCCACCGGTTGTCAGCAACTGTTCCAGGGCAAGCGTACGGCGGCATATTTCGTTCTTATCCCACATCAGTCCGCAAAAGTCACTCAATGAACCCAAGACAGTAGAAGCCAAAATGGAGCTTGTGCCCAGACCGGAACCTGCAGGTATGGCAGAAAGCAATGTAATCTCTATACCTGTGCCGAAGGCTTCCAGTTGTTTTTCCAGCGAAGGATAAGCCGTTTCTGAAAAAGCCGGAACAAACCCGGCCAGCGCCAATGCTGCTTTGGGAATGGAAAAGGGGGAACCTATCATGCAATAGGATTGCAATTCCTCAAAAGTATTCACCACCTCCATGGCTCCCATATCAATGGAGCGCAACACGATGCGATGCTCCGCGCAAGGTTTGATGTACACTTGTAAAGGCGGCTGCCCGTTCAGTTCAATGGCAATATTCACCACACTCCCACCGGCAAACAAGGAGTAAGGCGGAGTGTCCGTCCATCCTCCCGCCATATCTATGCGTACGGGGCTACGCCCCCATACAATCTGGTCACTATACACATTCAGGCGAGGACTACTCTTGCGTTCATACAAATCAGTCAGCAATCCTTCGCGCAACAAGTTGAATGCGGCCTGCTCGTCTGCCTTGAAGTCCCTTCCGTCCAGCTTCTCAATCTGTGCACGCAGCATCCGGTTATGGATACGCTGCATCAGCGAGGCATCTGTCGGCAACACTTCCGGCTTGTCAATGCCGAATTTATGGAATTCACCGGCCACATCCATCAAGTCGAGTTGATAGAATACACTCTTTGCATGGTTGCGTGCCAGCACTTCCCAGTTTCCTTTGCAGAAGCTCTCCCGCTGTGCATACAGCAGACGCAAGTCGGCTTGTGCTGAAATTTCGTCGGCGGACAACCGACGACTTTCCAGCCAGACAGCCTTTCCTTCCGTCAAGCCCGGTTCGGAAACCATCCATCGAAGCACTGTCCCCATCTGCTCTTTATCTTCCACAACCGGGAAGATGGCAGCAGCCTGCAGGTCCTCTTTTCTGCCGGTGATGTCTTCCACCGACAATTCCCGTTCAGCCAGCCATTCCGAAAACGACATTCCAAGGAACAGTGTCTTTTCATCCCGAATATCCCCCTTAAAAGTATCGTCAAAACCATAGGGGCGTACTGCCCAGCGCTGGTCGGCAAGCGGAACTATATCAATGCAGATACCGTCTGGAATGGTCAGCCTCCAGTCATTCTTGGGAACACCCGTGATAATCTGCCGTGCCCCCAGCCGCCAAGAAGCCCCAACAAAGCTATTTTCAATCCAAAGACTGTCGTTCTTCGGAGTAAGGGGGAGATGCACTTCTGCATTCTGCACAAAGATGGCCGGATTGGGCTTCAACTTCCGGTGCATAATCTGGCGCTGGTCGTAGACCTTATTCTGTAAGGTGACGGTTGAAGACAACAGTTCGCGGCTTGTTCCATAATGGTAGAATTCGCCTCCGGGCAAAGGCAATATGGCGACGGAGAGGCTATTCAGCTCTTCATCCTCAATACGGGGATGATTTCCTAAGGACAAGCCAAAGTCAGCATACAAGTCATAGTATTTCAAGTCGGAATATGGCGTATCCACGTCCAAAGCCCCATCTGCCTTCTGCGAACGTTTCATCAGCAAGTCAACGGCCCGGTCGCTCAATAGCCAGATGCCGATATCCATTAAAAAGAGATGTGTCTTGGAGAGGTTTTCCAATTCTTCCAGAGAGGGTTTCTGAAGCATGAAATCCAAGGATTCCGGTTGATTCCGGTCCGAGATAAACACACCATGATGTGTGGCGAGCAACGGGTCTACCCACAGTCCATAGCACACCACATCTGCATCGGGAATCTCTTGAAGCGGCTTTTCCGCACGGATATATACGTCACCACTGGCAATCAGCGTACGCAGTCTTTCGGGAGCCCGCTCCATTATCTTTTCGTAAAGTGGGAGTTGAAGGGATAATAAATTCTGTCCCAGTTTTTGTCCACGCGCCCAGCGAAACACCGGAATCGGGGTCAATATCTTGCCCGACGGTGCATATCCCGGTAAACGACGGCTTTGTCCTCCGGCATGCAGCAGAATACGCTTCTCTATTGGAATGCTTTTCTCTGTTGGAATGCACTTTTCTGTTGGAATACGCTCCTCCGCCCAATACTTCCTATCCCGTTCCTTCTGCCATTCTCTCAAGAGCCAGGTAGTTCCCCCACCCGAGCCAAGTTTCATTCCCACCGGGTCGGAAGTACAAAACCATTCCGTACGGTCTACATTTTCCAGTTCATAGAATGCCGACACCAGATTAGGCGGCAAAGACAATAATTTCTGCATATCAATCGCTGTATTGCTTACTATTTGACAGCAAAGTAAAATAATATTAGGCAATTGACATAGAAAGTTTCAATTTATTTCTTTGGTATCAAGCTTGTGTTCCTTTACGGAAATACGACTGAGTATATAGGCGATTCATAAAGAATGGCTTTTCCAATCAAGTTCATTTTTAAAACAGAGAAAAGAATTGATTAAGAGTTAAGAAATTGTCGAAAGAGACATTATTAAAGATTCTTAGTAAATTTCTCAGTAATAAAAGATAGAAATACACACGAACAGATACAAACAATTTATAGCATGCAATACACGATACTAACAACATGTCGTGCAAGAAGTTAATAACGTGTCCTACAAAAAACAAATATCGTGTCCGCAGGATATTAACTTCCTGCAAACACGATATTAATTCGCTTTTACACAAAACTATACGAGGCTAACTACCTGCTGCAACAACCCCGACAATTCGAAAGTAGCATTCTTAATATCCGAAATCCGGTTCTTGCCTTCTGTCGTAAGAGAAAAACGCATCTGACGCTTATCTTCCTTACCTATCAGACGGGTAATGAGCTTCTTTCCCTCGACAGAGCGAATGACCTTTGAAGTGTTGGAGGCAGACAAACCCAGTGCCTCGGCTATCTCACTGGAGGTAAGCTTAGGAGTATTGAGCAGCGTGCACAACAGCATTCCTTCATTCAGCGATAAATCATACATCTGCGTAAACTGCACCTCGAACTCGGCAATAGCCCGATAAACATCACGGATTTTACATAAAGTCTCCATATCTTGTCCTCCTATATAAATAAGTTCACATTTGCCTTGTCCGCACGTTCCATATAGGTAGCCACGCCGCCGATGGTTACTTCATCCAGAAGTTCTTCGTGCTGGATGCCCATCATATCCATAGACATCTGGCAAGCAATGAATTCCACTCCCTGCGCCAATGCCTGCGAGCGCAACGACTCCAAAGAATCCACTCCCTTGCGCTTCATCAAGAAGCGCATCATGCGGCTGCCCATGCCGAACATATTCATCTGCGACAACTTCAGTTTCAAAGAGCTGGACGGCAGCATCATGCCGAACATCTTGCCGAAGAAGTCCTTCTGCACACTGGGTTTCTGCACTTTCTTCAAGACGTTCAGTCCCCAGAAGGTGAAGAAAATGGTTACTTTCTGTCCCGTTGCCGCTGCTCCGTTTGCTAGTACGAAGGTTGCCAGCGCTTTGTCCAGGTCATCACTGAACAGAATCAGCGTCTTTCCCCTCCCCCCGGCTACGGAAACATTGGAAGCAGATGTACAAGCCGGAGCACCTTTCTCGATGACTACCGTATAGCGTCCTTTCTCGTCATGCTTCTCTATCAATTTATTTCCCGTCGTATCACACCAGGCAGAAGCATCGCGTGCAAAACCGGCATCGGTTGCCACAATCTCCACACGCTCGCCCACAGCAATGCTATCCATCGCCTTTTTCACCTGCATGATAGGTCCCGGACATTGCAAACCGCAAGCATTTATCTTCAACGTTTCCTTCTTGGACACTGATGCATCCGCAGGAACATCATCAGTAGCAGCCTCTACCGAAGAAGAAGAAGAAGAGCCGCCTGCCGGAGCAGATGGAGACGGCAGAGGTGCTGTTGCCGTGGAGTAGGTCTTATAACCACCTATCAGATTGCGCACATTGCGATAGCCGCGCCCCATCAGGATGCGCAGGGACAGATAACCGCGCAGACCCACAGCACAGAAAAGCACTACCGGCTTGTCTGTAGGTATCTCTGCCAAATGCTCGCGCATTTCGTCCAACGGAATATTGACGGCTCCCGGAATGGTGCCGAAAGAGAATTCCTCGGGCGTACGGGTATCTATCAGCATCACTTTATCCTTCTCTTCCACCAGCTCGCGCCAAGAGATGACGGGCATTGCACCGCTGATAATGTTCGATGCTACATAGCCGCCAATAGCGATGGGGTCTTTGGCCGAGGAGAAAGGAGGCGCATACGTGTGCTCCGTCTCCATCAAATCGTAGACTGTGCCACCCCGCTTGATGAGTCCGGCTATCTGGTCGATTCGCTTGTCCACTCCCTCGTAACCGATACATTGCGCACCATAGAGTTTACCGGTTTTGGGATGGAAAGTCAGTTTCAAGGTCAAAGGTAGGGCATCCGGATAGTAACCGGCATGAGATGCCGAGTGAGTCACCGAGCTTTGATATTCCATGCCCCACTGCTTCAAGCGTTTGGCTGCAAGGCCCGTAGAGGCTACCGTCATGTCGAATACTTTGGCAATGGAGGTGCCGATAGCTCCTTCGTAGGAAACAGTATTGCCAAACACCATATTATCAGCAACGATACGTCCCTGGCGGTTGGCAGGATTTGCCAGATAATTGAGCCAGGGCTTTCCGGTCAGCGGATGAGGATATTCGATGGCATCGCCCACAGCATAGATGTCTTTTTCGGAAGTCTCCAAGTGTTCGTCTACCCAGATACCGCCCATCTCGCCCAGTTTCAAGCCGGCTTGTTGCGCCAATGCAGTGGCAGGACGCACACCGATGGAGAGTAACACCATATCGGCAGGAATGGCCTTTCCGCTTTTCAGGAATACGGTGATTCCGTTGTCCGTACGCTTGAAATGGGTTACTCCTTCTTCCAGATAGAGAGAGACGCCTTTCTGCAACAGATGCTGATGAATAGGTGCCGCCATAGAGAAGTCGATAGGTGCCATCACCTGATTACCCATTTCGACTACAGACACATGAACACCGGCATGATGCAGGTTCTCCGCCATTTCCAATCCGATGAAACCGGCACCTACCACCACGGCGCGTTTCACCTGCTTGTCCGAGATATAAGCCTTGATATGGTCGGTATCTTCTACATTGCGCAACGTGAAGATGCCTTCGGAATTAATGCCTTCCAAGGGGGGCTTCACGGGGTTGGCACCGGGAGAAAGCAAAAGTTTGTCATAGCTTTCGTCGTACTCCTTGCCTTCCACATTGCGTATGGTAACGGTCTTGTTTTTGGGATGGATGGCGATTACTTCATTCTGCACACGCACATCAATGCGGAAGCGCTTGCCGAAAGATTCGGGTGTCTGCACCAGCAGCTTCTCGCGCTCTGCTATCACTCCGCCTATATAATAAGGTAAACCACAATTAGCGTACGAGATGTAAGGGCCTTTCTCCAATAAGAGAATTTCAGCCATTTCGTCCACTCTTCTTAGTCGGGCGGCTGCCGTGGCTCCACCTGCTACACCGCCAATGATTACATATTTCATAATTCTTTGTTTTTTTAAGTTTGACGATGCAAAGAAAAGAATTATTTTCAATAAAACATAATTTCCATAAGAAAATATTGTTAAATAACTAATTTTCAACAAGAATAGGCATAAAAAGAAGGGGTAAAAGTACTCTTAATAGATATATTTTAGGCGCGGATTACGCGAATTACGCGGATTAGTTAATCGAATCCGTGAACTTCGCGTAATCCGCGCCTAAAAATAGATTATGAGAAAGCACTCATATACTTTTTCCGGACACAGCCTTATACAATATGTAACTTTGAATAGCCTTACCAACCCAGCTTGGAAAGACCGGCAGACTTATACCAATCCGTGGAACGAAACGCTGCGGCAGCCGCCTGTTTAGACAAAGACGGTATATAATGGGAAACACCGCTTGAACCTTCCATAGAAAACATGCCGGTATAACCAGAATAGTTCTTGGAAGTAGTCTCCCAATAGGGTACTGCCATATCATAAACCTGCTTCCAAGTAGCAAAGCCAGAAGCATCAGTTTACTGTTGCATCAGCTGGACAAAATCATAATAACCAATATTACTACTTTCACGACGTTGGTCGTAATTAAAAACAAGAGAACGCAATTCCTCACTATCAGCATTCTCTGACAAGACTTGCTTGGTAATACTTGCCAAAGACTCTAACACTGAACTCTGTAGCGCACAAACGGAAACACCGCCTGTCCAATTCGTATTGGATATTCCACTCCCTCCATTATAAATTTTCTTGTAAGGCTCGTAATAAGCGGCAGCTACCTTCAACGCCACTTCACCGTCCGAAAACAACGCAGGAACAAGTACATCATAGCGTGCCCCCGGTCCAGGTATTTCTGTAGGTGAACCAATATAATAATCAGTAAAGTTGCGCAAGGCATAAGCCACTTCAATGGACTGCATAAAGCAGGCATCGAACAAGACAAAATCAAAATGAGGAACAGCATCAGCAGACAATATTGTAACCAAATCTTCAATATTCATGTAATGAGTGCCCGAACCTGTGTCTTGCCCTACCCATCTGGTAGAAGGAAGTGGATTAGGAATCCAACCATCTCCATGCGACCAATAAATCAAACCATAGCTTTCAGCTCTGTATTCACTGTTTTTAAAGACATCATTAAAGACTTCCAAAGTCTCAGCCACACCCACAGAATTACGATTTTCATAGGTCTTTACCGTTGTTTCCTGCAATTTACCACCTTCATTTTTCAACTCAATGAGACGTGGAGAAGAATCAGTATCAATATAAACTAATAGGCGCATATTACTACTATTGTTCACTTTTGCCATACCCAATCTCATTTCCTCCAAATCTAATAAGGCTAAAGAAGACAAATTATTAAGTGTACCACGATGATCTGCCGCAAGATATGCCAGTACCGTGCGGCTACCAGCAACGGGAGGTTCCGGTATGGGATCCTCGTTTTCGCATGCTGTCAGTAAAACCGAGCAGCACATCCACAATAGTAGAAAGAGTCTGGATTTCATCATATGTATATTCCCTAAATTATTCCTGCGGTTTTGTAAATGTGAAAGCTTCAGGCTTCACCACCTGCAAAACCATATTCTTACTCTTCTTATACTTACCTTTTACCTTTACAGCCTCTTTTTCCAACTTTTTCCTGTTTTCAGAGAAATAAATCATACAAGTATAGTCCGGCTTCTTCAGATTGTACTCCAGATAGTTCTTGAGCTGGTAAGTGTATAAATCACGCTTGGGCAAGAATCCATTCTTATCCAGCTCTACGCTGTCCAATACCTGGATGTCTGTATAATATACGATGGAGTCATTGAAAGAAGCCGCCACACCAAAAGCATATACAGCCTTTTCCTTATCTTTCATTGTAAAAGCCGAGCACAATGCAAAAACCAAAGCTACGGCACAAAGTATACGAACGTATTTCATTGAGTTATGAGTTATAAGTTATGAATTATCAATGGGGGCAAAGATATAAAAAAAACCGCACGCCTACTAAAGACGTACGGTTTTTTAATTCCTTCTATTTGTCGGAAACTGATATTTCTTATTTATCCCAAATAAGATTTGAGCAATTTACTACGATTACTTTGTCTTAATCTTCTGATTGCTTTTTCCTTAATCTGACGCACACGCTCACGGGTCAAGCCGAATTTGTCGCCGATTTCCTCTAATGTCATTTCCTGCTGTCCGATACCGAAAAACATCTGTATGATTTCTTTTTCCCTATCGGTTAACGTAGAAAGAGCTCTATCAATTTCCCTCGCAAGAGACTCGTTCACCAAAGAGCGGTCGGCCATAGGGGAGTCGTCGTTGACCAGCACATCGAGCAAGCTGTTGTCCTCTCCTTCTACAAAAGGTGCGTCCACCGAAATGTGACGGCCGGACACCTTCAGCGTATCAGAGATTTTGTCAACAGGGATTTCCAGTTCATCGGCAAGCTCTTCAGGAGACGGACGACGTTCGTTTTCCTGCTCGAACTTGGAGAAGGCCTTGCTGATTTTATTCAGCGAGCCTACCTGGTTCAACGGAAGACGTACAATACGCGACTGCTCTGCCAAAGCCTGCAGAATGGACTGACGTATCCACCATACTGCATAACTGATGAACTTGAAACCACGTGTTTCATCGAACTTTTCGGCAGCCTTGATCAGTCCTAAATTACCCTCGTTAATCAAGTCGGGCAAACTCAAACCTTGGTTTTGGTACTGCTTGGCCACAGATACAACGAAACGCAGATTGGCACGTGTCAATTTCTCCAGTGCAACACGGTCACCCTTGCGGATGCGCTGAGCGAGCTCCACTTCCTCTTCAACAGTAATGAGGTCTTCGCGACCGATTTCCTGCAAATACTTGTCAAGAGAAGCGCTCTCTCTGTTAGTGATACTTTTTGTAATTTTAAGTTGTCTCATTCTTATAATACAGATTTGGGTTGCAAAGGTACGACAAATTATTTTGTTACAATAATTTCATCCCAACTTTTTCACCTTATTTATATCTTATCCTATATAACAAAAAGGATGCCGGTATGTATTGTACCGACACCCCCTTTTTCGCTATTGTTAGCTAATATTACAATCTTCTTACCTAACTATCCCTATTTTTTATTCTTGAGTCAAATCAACGGCATACATTGCACGTTTTCCTGACGGGAACATACCGGTGATGAACAAACCTTGCTCAGGAGACTTTCTTGCCTCTTTCATCGCCTTTTCCAAATCGTCCACCGTCTTCATCGGCACTCCGTTGGCTTTCAGAATGATGAAGCCCTTGCGGATACCTGCATCGGCCATCTTGCCATTGGTAACCCCGGTAACTTCCAGACCGTAACCCAGGTTCAACTGCTTCTTCAGCTCGGAAGATACGGGCTTGAAGGCTGCACCCAAGATTTCCATTCCGGCATCCTTCACTACCTTCGTAGTGCCTTGCTCATTCTTCAGCGTGATTTCGAATTCCTTTTCCTTCTTGTCACGAACCACTGTTACCTTCACTTTGTCGCCCGGACGGTGTTTTGCCAGCATTTCCTGCAAATCCGAGAACTTGTGAATCTTCTTGCCGTTCAATGCTATGATTACATCATTTTCCTTCAAGATGCCGGCAGCGGAACCACCTTCAACAACTTCGGCCACATAGATACCCTCTTTCACACCAAGTTCGTCGGCCTTCTTCTTCAGTTCTTCGGTCCAGCGTTCGTCCATCTGCAGGTCTGTGCTCAAATCACTACCCTTGATGCCAAGGAGCGCGCGCTGCACGGTACCAAACTGTTTCAAGTCGGCTACCACCTTTGTCATAATGCTGGTAGGGATGGCAAAACCATAGCCGGAATAAGCACCCGTGGGTGAGTAAAGCATGGCATTGATACCAACCAGCTCGCCTTTGGCATTCACCAACGCACCACCACTATTACCTTGGTTGATGGCAGCATCCGTCTGAATGAAAGACTGGATGTTTGCAGCTTGTCCATTGGAGGCAGAAGAGCCAATGGAACGGGCTTTTGCACTGACGATACCAGCTGTTACGGTAGAGTTCAGGCTGAACGGATTACCTACTGCCAATACCCATTCTCCCACCTTCAACTGGTCGGAGTCACCAACCAGAATTGTCGGGAAGTCATCCCCTTCAATCTTAATCAATGCCAAGTCCGTGCTGGGGTCAGTACCGATGATGCGTCCTTTCAGCTCACGGTCGTCATTCAGTTTCACAGTGATTTCATCAGCACCTTCCACCACGTGATTGTTCGTCACAATATATCCGTCTTTGGAGATGATGACACCCGAACCGAAACCTACACGCGGCTGGGTCTGTATCTGGCGCTGGCGTCCACGACCGTCTCCAAAGAAGAAGTCAAAAATATCCGGCTGTTCTTGTACCGTCTGGGTCTTACTCAACTGAGTGGCACGTATATGCACTACAGCATGGAGCGAACTCTCCGCTGCTTGTGTCAAATCCACAGGCTGGGCATCCGTTGCATGGAAAGCCGCCGGTAGCAGATTATTGGGGTTCTGTTGGAACAACTCGCTGAATGCGGCAGGCTTTTCCTTATTCAGCATCTTATAAGTGGTCAATCCAGCCACTCCAGAGCTCAGGAGCACGATAGCCGCAACTCCAAGGATGTTTTTTGTTGTCTGTTTCATACTATTCTTCCTATTCTTTAAATTGTTAATATTCAAGTTTCGTTTAACATTACGACGTTAAAATAACGACAAAAAACGTTCAGTTATTCCGCTTGTCACTCTTTTTTGTTCTCTTTTAACAGAGGATATTTAGGGCTTAACAGCGGTTAACGGCAAAGACTGACAAATTAGCATTTATGTACGATTGCTGACTGTTAAAGAACTGACAGATAGGGCATAAAAAGACGCATCACCCGTTGCGGCCGAAACGGATGATGCATTTGGGGTAAACAGATGATGCGTTTATACCAAACAGATGATGTGTTCGGGCTGAACGCATCATCTGTTTTTAGAGAGCAGATAGCACCTTAATAATTCAAGTAATCAATGTCCATGTGGTAGTCCCACTGCGGGAAGTAGAGGTTACCTCCCTCCCACTCCACCTCGCCACGCTGGAAGTCGACGGTCTCGCTGCGGGGATACTGCTTTTCGGGCTGTAGCGGCATGCCGTAATCAGTGTTCACAATCATGCGCCAAGAGTCTATACCACCCAGGAAGAAATATTCTTCGTCGGCATTGCGGGCAAAGGCAGGAATGCCGAATGACTGGTCGACAGGCACCCAACCCACACCCTCGAAGTAGACTTCTGCCCAATCGTGCAGATTCCATGCACGGGGATGCATCATGAAGCCGCTCTGGAAATGTGCGGGAATTCCACTGATGCGGCAAAGCGTAATGAACAGCAGGCTGACTTGGCCACAGTCTCCGTGACGGTTGTCCAACACATATTCCGGGATATTCTCAATGGTGGAATATTCGCGTGCAGAAGCCCACGGGAAGTTGTCATTCACCCAACGGAAGATACGTTTGGCTTTCAGGTAGGGGTTGGTTTCACCGGCTGTCAATTTGGCAGCAAGTTCGCGCAAGCGCGGGGAAAAGACGATATGCTTCTCACGCTCGGCAGTATATTCCTTATAAAGGGCGGTCGTCGTATCATAGGGCTGCACGTCTTCCGGCTTCAGATTATGCCATTCGCCGTTGGCGGTAAACTCAAAGGTTTCGGAGAATACGGTCGGTTCGCCTTCGACAGCACGTTTCTCCATGTACAATGTACTGTGACGGCACTCGGGCGACGAAAAGGTGTATTGCGGTTCGCTGGCCGAAATGAACTTGACATCCTGCTGCCGGGCCTGGTCCTGACGGGGATAGGGTAACCAGCAACGGATGATTTTCCCGGCAGGCACGGCATTGGTATCTACGGTCAACGTGTAGGTGACGCGCATGCGCTTCGGCGCAACAATGGCCTTGCCCTCTTTCTTCACAGCAGAAATGATTTCGGGCAGGTTCTCCATATTCACTTTCTCGCTGCCACTCGGCGAAGTGCCTTCCTTGGCTATCTTGATGTCATAGCAAGTGGAGTCCACACGAAACAGATTAGGTCCGGCATTGCGGAAATAGCGTTTCTCTCCATCCAGCATCATGCACTCCAAAGCTTTGGAGGCTTCCCACTGGCGCATCTGCTCATCGGTCACGTCGGGAATATACTTGCGGATATAGTCCTTCACCTGGGATTCCGTCATACAGAAATCCGTAAGCAGACGTTGGTACAGGTCGTCCTCCCAATTATAGGGCTTGCTCTCGGGCTTCGTGCTGCATGCAGAAGCCATCACAAACAGAGCGACGGTATACAATAGCTTTCTCATAACTTTACCACTCCAATACCCGGCAAATCGGGCAACGTTATCTTACCTTTCACAACCTCCATACCCTTGAAACGGTCGTTCGCAATCAGCAGACTACCGTCCAAGTCGGCAAAGTCCACTGCCGGAGAGAATTGGGAGGCAGCGGTAATGGCACAAGAGGTCTCGGTCATACATCCTACCATCACTTTCATGTCCAATGCACGTGCCAAAGTCACCATCTTCCAGGCTTCGCGCATGCCGGTACACTTCATCAGCTTGATGTTGATGCCCGTAAAGGCACCCTTCAAGCCTGCCACATCCTTCAGACGCTGAATGGACTCATCGGCAAATATGGGCAACGGGCTTTGCTGGGTGACCCATGCAATATCGTCCAGTTGTTCCTTGGGCATCGGTTGCTCTATCATGACAATTCCTTTTTCGTGCAGCCAATGTATCATATCGAGCGCATGATGTTTGTCCTTCCAACCCTGGTTGGCATCAATGGCAATCGGAAGGTCCGTCACCGAACGGATGGTCTCTATCATTTCCTTGTCGTTCTCCCGCCCCAGCTTCACTTTAAGGATATTGAACTGGTCGGCACACTCTTTCGTCTTTTCACGCACCACGTCGGCCGTATCAATACCGATGGTGAAAGTTGTAGAGGGAGTCTTTTCCTTGTCCAACCCCCATATCTTATACCAAGGGGCTTGCAACAGTTTGCCCACAAGGTCGTGCAAGGCGATGTCCACAGCAGTTTTAGCAGCGGAATCCCCTGCCGAGAGGCTGTCTATATAAGCCAGTATATCTTCCAGCTGAAAGGGGTCTGAGAATTGGCCGATAACATCCTGCACCTTCTTCAGAAAAGCCAGTACACTGTCCATCGTGCCTAGTTCGTGTTGCAGGTACGGGGGCATGGAGGCTTCACCATAACCGATAATGCCATCATATTCTATCTCGACTTGAACGTCGGGAGTGGTAGTACGCGAGTAGGTGGCCACTGTAAAGACATGGCGCAATTTCAGTTCATAGGGGAAGAAACGCAGTTTCATTTTGGGGGTTACACCTGCCCTACTGTTCACGTTGAACAAGGAAGGAGCGTCATTTCCTCCGGCAAATACATGATTGATTGCCATGCCTGAGCCGAGTGCGGCAAAAGCGGCGGTTTTCAGGAAATCTCTTCTGTTTGACATAATTGTGTGTGTATTAAATGTGCCAATATGCTAATGGGCTAATGTGCCAATGGGCTGCGCTATGTATATGCTACGTTATGTTTGCACCGTCACGCCGCAGGTCATTGGCATATTGGCACATTAGCACATTATTACATTGAATAAAATGGATTCGTTTCCGTTGTATTGAGCGACGCCTCCTTATTTATATAAGGTAACACGCGCGTAGCGAACAACAGTCTACCGAGGTTGTATTCATCGAACAGCTCGTCGTCGGGGCTGAAGCTATTGACGCGCACATCGCCTTGCGAATGGATGAAACGCTTGTTGCCGATATACATGCCGACATGTACCACACGTTCCTTGCGTTCCGGCGTCACCTTGCGCCCGAAGAAAATCAAATCGCCCGGCTGGAGGTTACTGAAATCAGGAGTGATATCGATATGCTCGCCCACGTATGCCTGCTGGGAAGCATCCCGCGGAATGATGATGTCGTGCATGAAAAGAACGGTGCGCATGAAGCCGCTACAATCCACCCCTTTGGAGGAAGTGCCAGCCCAAAGATAAGGGATGCCCATCATGCTATGCGCCGTGGCTATAATGCTGGCGGCATCCTGCTTCAAGGTGGCACGCCATTTCTTCTCAGGCATGGAGATGGATTTGGAGATATATCCCTGACGGCCGTCGGGATAAGCCACCTTATAAAAGGCACCTTTTGTCCCCTCCCACTTCAGGCGGTTTCCTGCAGCAACATCAGAGACGGTCTGCGATGCCTGGCTGGGCTGTGAGTAGACAAAGCCATAATGCGAAGTCACCACTATTTTCTCTGCATTGTTCCAAGCGGTCAGCTCTTCCCGCGTGACGGGATGTATGCCTACTCGGTGTACCCATGCAATGTAGTTGTCCGGTGTCTGGATACGGTACCAGCCGTCGCGCTGCAACACCCGCACCGGCATACCCATCAAGCCTTGCGTCATCATTTCTGAAGAGAAATCCGGGGCTACCCGAAGATTGCACACAGACACATTGACAATGCCATACGTCTTGCCTTCAAGTCCGGCCTCATCCGGAAGCACTTGCAGACAATCCATCACCGCATATCCTTTCTTTGCCAAACCATCCAGCAAAGCCGTCTTTGCCTCTGCCGAAGTGGTGACACCACGCAACATCACATTCTTTCCGGAGAAAGAGTAATCCACATCGAACAAAGCCACGCGCTTGTCCGGTGCAAACTTTTGTTTCAAACTGTCAGCGAGTTGCGCCACTTCTGCAGGTATTGTACGGTCACCCACTTCCGAAGCGACAGCAAAAAGCGGGATTAACAGAAATAAAGAAAAAAGAGAGGATAACTTTTTCATTGGCCAAAAGGATTTGGGGGTTATTACTAATAGCAAAGCTACGAATTTATTCCGAAATAGATACATGTTTTTAAGATAATTAAGGGTAAAGAATGAAGAATGAAGGATTCATCCGTACTGCATCCGCACACTGCACAACAAATTCTTCATCCTTCATTCTTCATTCTTCATTAATATTCCGTATCTTTGTACCCTATAAAGCAGTTGGTCGGTCTGTCGCTTGCGCCTCGTGCGTATGAGGAAAGTCCGGGCAACACAGAGCGTCCCACTTCCTAACAGAAAGCTGTCCGTGAGGGTAGAGTAACGTAGAAGAAAATAACCGCCATTCCTTTCGGGGAGAGGTAAGGGTGAGAAGGTGGAGTAAGAGCCCACCAGCCGCATGGTGACATGTCGGGCTGTACGTCTTAGGAGTTGTAAGGTCATGTAAACCGGCGTTATGAGAGTTGCTCGCTCCATGTCGGAGGGTAGACCGCTAAAGTGCCGTGGTGACACGTCACTCAGATAAATGACAGACACCTTATTTATATAAGGTACAGAACTCGGCTTATAGGCTGACTGCTTTTTCTTTTTAAAACCCTGAGCCATGAAGAAGAAAATCACTGATATATGGAAGTTTCTTACGTATGACATTTGGCGCATCACGGAAGACGAAGTGACCAGAACTAAGTTCTCGCTCTACAATATTATAAAAACGATCTATCTTTGTATCAACCGGTTCACCAAAGACCGAATGGCTAACAAGGCCTCTGCGCTGACATACAGCACGCTGCTCGCCATTGTGCCGATACTTGCCATTTTATTTGCCGTAGCCCGTGGCTTCGGGTTCGACAACCTAATGGAACACCAGTTCCGCAACGGCTTCGGAGGAAATATAGAAACGACAGAAGCCATTCTCTCTTTTGTCAATTCCTATCTCTCACAAACCAAAGGAGGTGTTTTCATCGGAGTAGGTTTAGTGATGTTGTTATGGACGGTCATCAATCTGGTCAGCAATATTGAAATCACATTCAACCGTATCTGGGAAGTAAAGAAAGCACGTTCCATGTATCGCAAGATTACGGATTATTTCTCCATGTTCCTGTTGATGCCGATTCTGATAGTTGTTTCCGGAGGACTTTCCCTGTTTATGAGTACCATACTCAAACAAATGGATGATTTCGTCCTGCTTGCTCCTGTCATGAAGTTCATGATACGGCTTATCCCCTTCGTTCTCACATGGATGATGTTCACCGGGCTGTATATTTTCATGCCGAACACGAAAGTAAAATTCAAACACGCTCTTATTGCCGGTATTCTGGCCGGCTCCGCTTATCAGGCTTTCCAGTTCCTATATATCAACAGCCAGTTGTGGGTATCAAAATACAATGCTATCTACGGTAGCTTTGCCGCACTTCCTCTATTCCTGCTCTGGTTACAGATTTCCTGGACTATCTGCCTGTTCGGTGCTGAACTGGCATACGCGGGACAGAACATCCGCAGTTTTAGCTTCGACCAGGACACACGTAATATCAGCAGGCGTTACCGGGATTTTATCTCTATCCTGATTATGTCACTCATCGCCAAACGGTTCGAAAAGAACGATCCTCCTTATACGGCGGCAGAAATATCGGAAGAACATCAGATACCCATCCGGCTGACGAACCAAGTACTTTATCAATTACAGGAAATAGACCTGATACATGAGGTAGTAACCGACCAAAAAAGTGAAGATATCGGTTATCAGCCTTCTATGGATATCAACCAATTAAATGTAGCAATTTTGCTTGATCGTTTGGACACATACGGTTCCGAGAATTTCAAGATTGATAAAGACGAAGAATTTAGCGATGAATGGAAGGTGCTGACAGAATCGAGAGAAGAATACTATAAAAAGGCAAGTAAAGTACTACTCAAAGATTTATAAATAGCGCCTCCTTAGACCTTTAGAAATGAATTAACACAATTATAATAAAGAAAAATGAAGAAACTACTACTAAGTGCATTTGCTCTCTGCTTTGCAGGAACAATTGCGGCACAAGAAGCTCCACTATGGATGCGCTATTGCGCTCTTTCTCCGGACGGAACAACCATTGCATTCACCTACAAGGGAGACATTTACACAGTACCGTCAACCGGCGGACGTGCCACCCAAATCACCACGAATCCGGCTTTTGACACCACTCCGGTATGGAGTCCCGACGGAAAGCAGATAGCTTTTGCATCCGACCGCATGGGGAGTCTTGATGTTTTCGTTGTCGCCAAAGAGGGAGGAGTCCCCCAACGATTGACCACTCATTCCGGCAGCGAAAAGCCTGTCGCTTATAAAGACGACAAGCATATCCTGTTCACAGCTAATATCGCCCCTTCTGCCGAGGATGCCGGATTTCCCTCGGGACAATTCCAGCAGATATACGAAGTGGCCGTTACAGGAGGACGTCCCACCATGTTTTCATCCATGCCTATGGAGTGTATCTCTATTAATAAGGAAGGAATTATGCTTTATCAGGATAAAAAAGGATATGAAGACTACTGGCGTAAACATCAGGTATCCCCTATCGCCCGTGACATCTGGAGCTATACTCCCGGAAAGACGCCCGTATACCAGAAGCAAACCACTTTCGGAGGTGAAGACCGTGAACCGGTATGGGCTCCCGACGGTAAGTCATTCTATTATTTGAGTGAAGAAAAAGGTTCGTTCAACATCTTCCAACGTACCCCCGGAGCAAATACTTCCAAGCAAATCACTTTCCACACCAAACATCCGGTACGCTTTCTGAGTATGGCAAGCGAAGGTAAATTATGCTACGGCTATAATGGCGAGATTTACACGCTTGTTCCGGGCGGACAGCCACAAAAAGTAAATATCACTATCCTGTCGGATAAGATAGACAAAGACATCATCCGCCAGATCAGATCGTACGGCGCAACTGACATTGCCGTTTCTCCTAAGGGTAAGGAAGTGGCATTTATCATGCGCGGTGATGTATACGTCACTTCTATCGACTACAAAACAACGAAGCAAATTACGAATACTCCCGACCAGGAACGTGACATCAGTTTTGCCCCCGACGGACGTACTTTAGTTTACTCATCGGAACGTAACGGACTTTGGCAACTTTACACATCAACGATCGTACGTAAAGAAGAAAAGCAGTTCACTTATGCCACCGAATTGAAAGAAGAACGCTTGACTAAATCTAACGTCGCTTCTTTCCAACCACAGTATAGCCCTGACGGAAAGGAGATTGCTTTCCTTGAAAACCGTACGGCTATTCGTGTTATCAATCTGAAAAGCAAAGCTGTACGTACTGTTATGGATGCCAAATACCAGTATTCTTATGCAGACGGTGACCAATGGTTCCAATGGAGTCCCGACAGTAAATGGATTCTCTCTGATTTTATTGGTATAGGCGGCTGGAATAATAAAGATGTGGTACTGTTGAAAGCTGACGGAAAAGGAGAAATGGTGAACCTTACCGAAAGCGGATACAGCGACACCAATGCCAAATGGGTATTGGGTGGAAAAGCCATGATATGGAACAGTGACCGTTCCGGATACCGTAGTCACGGTAGCTGGGGAAGCGAAAGCGATACCTATATCATGTTCTTCGATGTAGATGCATACAACCGTTTCACCATGAGCAAAGAGGACCTCGCCCTACTTGAAGAGGCTGAAAAAACAGAGAAAGAAGAAAAGGCCAAGAAGGAAAAAGAGGAGAAAGAGAAAGCTGAAAAGAAGAAAGATAAGAAAGACGCTAAAACAAAAGATACCAAGAAAGAAGAAGACAAGAAAAAAGAAGAAGTCAAGCCGCTGACCTTCGACCTCGAAAATCGTTTCGATCGCATTGTCCGCCTGACAGTCAATTCTTCCCGTCTTAGTGACGCAGTACTGACTCCGAAAGGCGATGTACTCTATTATCTGGCAGCTTTCGAAGGTGACTATGATTTGTGGGAACATAAATTAAAAGAAAATACCACCAAAATATTGCTTAAAGGAGTCGGTGGAGGTGCATTGATCCCCGATAAAGAAGGTAAGAACATCTTTATGTGCACAAGAAGCCAACTAAAGAAAATCGAAATCGCCGGCAGCAAAGTCACTCCGATTGAATTTGAAGCCTTCTTCGATTATCGTCCTTATGGCGAACGCGCATATATCTTCGACCATGTCTACCAACAGGTAAATGATAAATTCTATGTCGCAGACCTTCAAGGAACCGACTGGAAAGGATATAAAGAAGCTTACCAACGCTTCCTGCCACATATCAATAATAATTATGACTTTGCTGAAATGCTGAGCGAACTGCTCGGAGAACTGAATGCCTCACATACGGGAGCCCGTTATGCAGGTGGAGGCAGTGCATTATCTACCGCTACATTGGGCGTCTTCTATGATGAATCATATAGTGGTACAGGACTGAAAATCAAAGAAATTCTGGATCAGAGTCCTTTCACTCAAAAGAAAACTGATGTGAAAGCAGGATGTATCATCGAAAAAGTAGACGGAAAAACGATTGAAGCCAATGCTGATTACTTCCCATTGTTTGAAGGCAAGGTAGGACGCAAAGTAATACTTACCGTATATGACCCGGCCACCAAAAAGCGTTTTGAAGAAACTGTGAAAGCTATCAGCTATGGGGCACAAAGTGAATTGCTCTACAAACGTTGGGTGAAACGTTGCGCACAGAAAGTAGAGGAGTTATCTGGCGGTCGTATTGCCTACGTACATATAAAAGGAATGGATAGTCCGAGCTTCCGTAAAATGTACTCCGAGTTACTGGGACGTTACCGCAACAAAGAAGCTGTCATAGTAGATACCCGTCATAATGGCGGCGGTTGGCTGCACGATGACGTCGTTACCCTTCTGAGCGGAAAAGAATACCAGCGTTTCGTTCCACGTGGACAATATATCGGAAGCGACCCATTCAACAAATGGCTGAAGCCTTCATGTATGTTAGCTTGTGAAGACAATTACAGTAATGCTCACGGTACTCCATACGTATATAAGACATTAGGCATCGGCAAATTGATTGGTACTCCCGTTGCAGGAACCATGACTGCTGTATGGTGGGAACGACAGATTGACCCATCTATCGTATTCGGTATCCCACAGGTAGGATGTATGGATATGCAAGGAAAATATCTCGAAAATCAAACTTTACAACCAGACATTCTGGTCTACAACGAACCGGGAGCCAGCCTGAAAGGAGAAGATGCTCAACTGAAAGCAGCAGTAGATCATCTACTGAAAGAGTTGTCAAAAAAGAAATAAGTATATTAATATAAAAGCCCCAAATATGGGGCTTTTATATTAAACTATCTATCAGCGACCTAATACATTCATTTTTGGTTTTAAAGAAAGAAGTCGTTCCTTTAAAACCAACGACGCCTTCTGTTATATAGCTATTCTACAAGTTGGAAATATTTATTCTTTTAGAATCAGTAACGATTATAAGAAACCACTTTTTCCTGCGGCTTTCTCATCTTCTTCCGCTTCTCCTTTACCGGATATCCGATCGCAACATCCAGTAACAGACGTTTGGAAGCAGGGATGCCGGTCAAGCGCTTTATCTCCTTTTCATCAAACCAGCCCAAAATACACGATCCCAGTCCTTCACTTTCAGCAGCCAGTGTGATATGAGCAGCAGCAATTCCAATATCAATCAGCGGGAAATGCTTATCCTTCACTTTTCCTCCAAGTAGAGAAGTGATATTGCCGGACTCTTCTACAATCAGGATATGCACTGGAGCATCCTTAGCAAATTTATTCATCCCAAGTCCTGCAGCAGCCTTACCCACTTTTAAAGCCAATTCACGGTCAGTTATCACCACGAACTTCCAAGGCTGTGCATTACAGGCAGAAGGAGCCAAACGACCCGCCTCTAAAATCCTCTCCAACTTCTCCGCTTCTACCGGACGTTCTTTATCATACGCCCGGTCACTCTGCCGGGAAAGTACCAATTGCAGAAAGTCTGTATATTCCATATTATTTGTATTGAATCATCCGGCTGATATACTTGCCGATTATATCAAACTCGATATTCACCACACTGCCGATTGTAAACGTATGGAAATTGGTATATTCATAAGTATAAGGAATGATAGCCACCTGAAAAGTATCATCTGTCGGATTACATACCGTCAGACTAACACCGTTCACGGTCACCGAACCCTTATCAACAGTAATATATCCGCGCTTTGCCATTTCTTTATCAAACGCATACCGGAATGTAAAGTACCAGCTTCCTTCTGCATCCTTGATATCAATGCAGGTTGCAGTTTGGTCTACATGTCCCTGAACAATATGCCCATCCAAACGGCCGTTCATCATCATGCTACGCTCTACATTCACCTTATCTCCTACCTTCAACAGACCGAGATTGGAACGTTCCAATGTTTCTTTCATGGCAGTCACCGTATACGTGTCATCCGTCAGACTTACTACTGTCAGGCAGACACCGTTGTGAGAAATACTCTGGTCGATTTTCAACTCATTCACAAACGAACACTTAAATGTAAAGTGTATATTCTCCTGGTCTTTCACCAGTGCTACCAAGGTAGCATATTCTTCTACAATTCCGGAAAACATAATTTACGATTTTACGATTTGAAATACTCTTTTTATATAGGGTTCAAAGATACAAATAAGCCGGCAGGAAAGAAAATAAGAGCAAAAAAAAATGGGGCTTTTATTACTGTATCTAATTATTAGCCATTTAGCAAAATGGTGATTCATTCTTGTGCTTTGTATGCCTCATAAGAACATTACAAATATAACTCTTAATTCTGAAATAAAACGCATTTCCCTATGATATTTTAATCTATATGTTCTATTTAACAACTTATATTTAAATAAAAAGCCAACTATCATCTCGATAACTGACTTTTAATTTTTAATCACTTATTTGCCTTGTATATCTTTATAATACTCGGCAAAGTTCTCTGCATAATTCTTAGCTTCGGGACTTCCTTTAGTTTATGTACATCTTTATCCATTATTCTGCTTATAGAAGCAATAATTCCATTTTGTCGCTATCTACCACTTTGACATTTTCTTCCAATACAAACACATACCTCAATAATCCAGAATGTATCTTTTACATTAGATTGGACAGATTCTTATCAGTACCTTTGCTATAGATAAATCAATTACCAATCTATTTATTTCTACAAAAATATGCAAGTAACACCCCAAAAGAGCACCGTGATTTCTTATTTACCACAAGAGATTAGAGAAACTAGATTGACAGAGGTCACATATTTACCTATTACAAGGGAAATGTTAGAACAACTATTTTCAAATTCATCCAAGAAGGATAAGCATAAATTAGTTAAGAAGAGAAGGAAATGAACTAAAAAAGACGACACTTGATAGATAGTTCAAATGCCACCTTCTTGCATAATAGATAATTAGTTGAATCAGTTTTTAAGGGTGCAATTAATTTGTACCCTTTTTATTCGTTCATATATTAATGCATCTATTAAATCTAAGTTTTTTTGATAAAAAGATATTATTTATATAATTAATAATTATTATATTTGTAATTGAATTGGTAAAACAGAAGCGTTGTGCTGCTTTGTTGCAAAATGTGGGAAATTATTAAAAAGGGCAAAGATAGCATTACAGTTTCACGCTTCGATGTATAGTATTGATGTTCTTGTAGAAACTGGAGAACGGTAAAATTTGATAATATGAAAAAACTACTATCAATTACAATGTTGCTCATATCTTCATTATTTATTTATGCGCAACAAGACGTTACTAAATTTTTAGGTATTCCAGTTGACGGAAGTAAATCTGAAATGATTCAGAAATTAAAAGCTAAAGGTTATACGAGTAGTCCGCTTGATAAAGATGTTTTAGTTGGTGAATTTAATGGTGCAGATGTCAATATACACGTTGTAACAAATAATAATAAGGTGTATCGAATAATGATTTGTGATGTTAATAATATTGATGAAAGGGCTATCCAGATAAGGTTTAATAGACTCTGCGAGCAGTTTGTTAATAATTCTAAGTATTCTTCTTTACCTTTGGAAGAATATATGATACCAGATGATGAAGATATTTCTTATGAAATAACCGTCCATAAGAAACGCTATGAAGCAGTGTTTTATCAAAAAACTGATGAAACTTTTATGGCAAAACAAATTGAGGCTGCCTTCCCGCAATATACAAAAGAACAACTTGCGAATCCAAGTGAAGAGCTGCGAGCAGAGATAGTTAATTTTGTGACACAATATATATCAAAAAAAGCTGTTTGGTTTATGATTAATGAACGTTTGGGCAAATATTGTATTACGATGTATTATGATAATGAATACAATAATGCAAATGGTGAAGATTTATAATTAGATTATGAAAAAGGTATTAATATTTATTGCAGGCGTTGTTACAGGTGCTATTTTAATGCTTGTTATTGCTGCACTTATTGGAAATTCGTCAAATGGAGAATCTTCAAATAATGGAATGACATTCTTTGAGAAAGAAGGGGATTGCATTAGTGAAAATAATTTTGAGGTCTTTCAGGTTCTTGATTCAGGTGACGCTTTAGCTAATGAAATTGACGAACTCTCAATATCAACAGGACTAATGGTTTTATTTTTGTGTGATGAAGGGAAATCGTATTATGACGACCAAGTTATCAAAGTTCCTGAAGGAAAATGTGCAAAGCAGATTGGGACATTCAAATACTCAACAAAGGCAGGTTTTGATAAGACTGTTCCTATTGTAAGCATACTCAATAAATAGGATAAAAAAATAAAGCGTGTATGAGGGGCATTAATTTGCACCCTTCTGTAAAAAAAAGCAGCAAATGAATGTTACTTCAAATGCTGCCTTTCTTCTTTTTGATTATATGTTATTGTTTACCTTCCCCATTTAGGATTTGTTCTTTGGTAGGATTATAGCCATTAGAATATGTTAAAAAAGTACCTTGATATGAAGTTAATGCTTGCTTTAAAGGAGTGAAATCTTTTAACTTGTAACACCCTTTTATTTTGAATTCACTACCTTCTACAGTTTCTAAATTTGTTAACGCACTAATATCAGATAATCCCCAAAAACTATCTTCAATTTCAATAGTGAAATCACCTTTTATTTGTCTCAAATTCTCCAATCCTGCAAAAGATGTAAACTTGGAAAAATCACCATAGTTAATACTCATTCGAAAACCACCAATGGATGATAAATTGTTGAAGCCTTGAAAGGATTGTATATTGCTAAAACTGGTATAAGTGCTAACACTACCAGCAGAACTCACACCTGTTCCCCATATTAATCTTCCACCAATTGTAGTCAAACTTTCGAATCCTGTGAAAGATTGCAAATTATTTCTTTCACTTCCACCAATATCAAATATCAAATCTCCTCCCACAAATGACAAATTTCTAAGAGGTTCAAAAGATTCTATACCAGAACAGTCGATTCTTAAATCCTTACCAACATAAGTAATCGCAGAAAGACCATTCAGAATTTCTTGTGCATTTATACTCCCAACTTTTGATGCCGCTACTCCAATATATAATTTTTCATCAATCCTTTTTAACTTGGGGGCATTGAGGATTGTATAGGATTTACATTCAAAACCTCCCAATTTTTCAAGATTTTCAAGAACAAGATTCATCCGATTTCTATTTCCCATATAGAAACCATTTCTCATATAGATATAACCATTTATCTGCTTTAGGATAGGTAATTCAATTGTATTTAATTGAGCAATTTCGTACTCTGGAGCATATATTTCAAAGTTACCACCTATGCTTGCTAGATTAGTTAAATTGTTTAAAGAGGAAAGTTTCTTAAATGATATATACTTATCATTTCCTTCAGAAGAAATTTTAAAGTTCCCTCCAATAGTAGTTAATCTTTCCAACCCTTCAAATGATTCTAATTCGTTAAACGAAGTATAGTAATAAGGAGAATTTTGATATCGAAAATATCCTAATCCAATGAGTTGGAAATTGCCACCTATCTTCTTAAGATTTTCTAATCCTTTAAAGTCCTTTAGCTGTGAAAAATTACTATTTACAGTAGATTTTTCACCGTTATATGGTAATCTGTCTTTCATTATAAAATCTCCACCAATCTCTTCAAGATTATCTAGCCCATTAAAAGACTCTATTCTATTGAAATTATTCAGCGATTCAATCACAAAATCCCCTTGTATTTTTCTCAATTGATTCAGTCCATTAAAGTTCTCAATATCACAATTATTGAGTAGTAAGTCTCCATTAATTTGTGTAATTGAGTTTAAAACCTCTAAAGAGGTTATCATATCTTCTTTGTTATTATTAAAACAAAGAATATCAAGATTTCCATTTATTTGTTTATATCCTCTTTCCCCTATCTCTTGCAATTTCCGATTTCCCCGAATAGAAATATTTCCTTCATGAATGTATGATTCTTGTTCAACTGTAATAATTGATTCCGTTTCTTCATTTTCACTAATAATTTTTATTTCTCCAGTCCGCTTATCACCATTGTTTTCAGATATAAAGAAAGATAAGATATCTTCTCTAAAGCCTCTTGTTTGTGGTTGAGTTATCCATTCTTTTGCATCTCCAAGAATTTCCACTGTATAATTAGTATTGGTGGACAAGGAAACGGAGATTTCTCCACCTTTAGGATAAGTATGATATGTTTTGCTGCTAGGCGACAAGCTTGGTACACCTAATTGACTAATGAATACAGTGTCCGCTACATTACTCTGTGTATGTTTGATTGCAACTTTGGCAGAACGTTCATAAGTAGAGGTATTCTCATTTATTTTTAGATAGACTTTATGAGAAGTAAGACCTCTAGTTTGAGTAGTAGTTATATTCTCTATCCATTTACTTGCAGCACTGGGAATAGAAACATTAAAATCAATATTTGAGTTTACTTCAAATTCAATTGTATTTTCTTTTGAGTTTACTTCATATTCTTTCTTAGATATGATAATAGCATCCTTTTGCGCTTGTATAATTTTTAATGTATCTGCAAGTTTGACATTGCTCTTATCATAAAAAATGATTTCACTTTCACGACTATCATATTCTTCATTTGGACTGATTATATAATAAAGAGTGTGGCTGGACATTGATTTGGTTGAAGGTGCAATAGAAATCCAATCCACATTAGGCATTTTAACCTCAAAATTAAAATTGCTTTTTATGTCTACAGCAATAGTTTGCTCCTTATCACTTATAAAGTATTCATTTTTAGTCAACATGACAACTCCACCACTAGCTTGGTAGACGTGTACAGTCTCTGTTAGCTCACCATTTGTAATATAAATTACTCCTTCTCGTTTTTCATATTCTTCATTGGGAGATATATCAAAGGTTAACGTGCTACTTGATAAAGCTCTAGTATTACTACCTACTTGTTTTATCCACTTTTTGTCTGTTTCATTTATTGTAACAGTATAGTTGACATTGGTTTTTACCTCCAAATTAATCTTGCCACCTTTATTGTCTAACTCATATTTGTTCGCAGTCAGCAATATAGCATCCTTTTGCTTTTGAGTTACAACAATTGTTTTCTTTATATTTCCAACAGTGAGAGTTATGGTAACATTTCTATCATCATATCCTTTATTCTCAACTATATTCACAGTAAACCCACCTTCTCCTGCTTTGCCATTTGCAGGAGTAACAGTGCACCATGTCTCTCCTCCAATTGTATTAGCTACAGAAACGTTCCAGTCTCCATTACAAGTAAATTCTATATTTTCACTTCCAGATTGTGAAGTAAAAGTTAGCCCATTATCGAAATATCTTTGAGAATTTCCCAAAGGGGTAATAGTAATGACTTCATCATTTTTCTTATTGCTATCATCGTTACTACAAGCGATGATACTCATACATGAGATAATGCTCAATAAGGTTATTGGTAAAAAATGTAATGCTTTCATAATCTGTTACTCTTTATTTAAAATACATTTCTCCATTAAATTAAAGACTTCTTTTTCATTCTTGTCATCGTAAACAATTTCTCCATTTGTAAGTACACCTAATTTAAGCCTTTCAAGCTCTGCTATAAAATGAGCTAACGCTTCTGCATCACACCGTTCTGGGGAAATTATTAGTTTGAATTTCTTTTCCATGTAATCATAGTTATCTGTAATCTTCTCATTCCCTTTAAAGATAATAGTTTATTGATAAAGTGGGGAATTCACAGCAAAACACTGTCACTTTATATTAAATCATTGATTCCACTGCATTTAAGTGTTGATAAGTAATAATTGTTTTTCTTTTTGTGTCTATAGAATATTTATTATAGCCAGAGTTCCCTGCTGACTGTTATACAATACAAAAAAGCGTGGAAACTATTGAATATTACCGTTATGAGGCTCTGGACTGCCCAAGAATGAGTAATAAACAATAGCCCACGCCAGAAAAATATATAGTTCATCCCTTAAGATGAATATATAACACTGACGTGAGCGTTCTTGCCTACTATCCTCATTCTTTGAAATTGTCCAGATTTCATAACAGGATAATATATCAAACGCTCTTCGTTAACTATGTCCTTTCAGAACTATCTCCATAGAAGTCTGAAATTGCTACAAAGTTACTAAAAGCTGTTTAATTTGCAAGAACTATTGTTTATTAAAAGTTGAGAGCTGTCTCTACTCAATAATTCAGGATTGGTATGAAACTTGTCAAATCTCCATATAAGTAGAAATTCTGAATTTTCATACCAACCCAATTATCATTATCAGAAGCTAAGGCAATCATAGGTATTTAATAATTCCTCTTGCCTTAATCCCAAGTATCTCTTAGTAATTGACACACTGGAATGATTGAATAGCTCCATGAGCTTAACAAGTGCAAGCTCTGAATTATCGTTATTCATGTTGTAGACCTGTCTGCCAAAGGTCTTCCTAAGAGAATGGCAACTGAAATTGCCTATATGCAACTTGTACTTCTTCTTTATCTCCTTCAACATGACATTGATTCTCTGAACTGTGTACACTGTCCCCTTCTGACTTATCAATGCAGGAGCATTTATGCCAACTGGATTTATATGCTCATAACAATCTCTGATATGTTGCTGTAGCTGCATATTAATCCTAATTGTCCTTTGCTTCCCTGTCTTAATCTCTGTAATGGTAAACTCTTCTGCATCTAATATCTGATTCCACCTTAAAGCAAGAATATCAGAAATTCTTAAACCTGTGAAGCAACCTAAAGCGATAAGAAGTGACATCTTATAATTACTGTCCCTTGCCAACTTTCTTATTAAGTTCATCGCTTCGCTCCATTGCAGATAATCTGCTGTTGTACTTGAATATTTAAGTGACATAACGTTCTGTTTTATAGTGAAACTAATAAAAGTGAATATTAATTTTGAGTTGGAATATCTAACCTACTGATTACTAGCTAAACATTCACTAATAACAGAAGTGAATGTTATACTACTGGCTATAGCTAATAAAGAGTACCTATATATAGTATATAGATACCCTTATTAGTTCTTCATGTACTACTTCACCGTAATAATCTTGTATATAGTCCAAATAATCATCAAGAAGAATACAATAGGTGAAATTGCACACATAACAAGTAACAAGATAATCCAAGATATAACGACTAATAATGCTTGTAAAATAATCTTTTGAGTATTAATAGGTAATGAATAATAAAGGGACGCCCTTATTATATGGATGTCCCTTTTAAGTACTCTGTAATACCACTAACTAAGAAACCATTGATATTTGTCATCACCATGTAAAGCGGAACATATACCCGTTGCAAGTTCTGTAGCATTATAGGCTCTATCCAAGAATGAATCTATATAGCTACTCTTATTTGCACCTGTGAGCAAGTTGTAGAACTTCCACATAGACAAGTCATTTCCCAAGCTGCCAAAGTTCTCGTCATTGATATACGCTTTAGCCACATTGTTAACCTGTGTATCAGTAAGCAACATTTTAGGAATATCCTTTTGATACCCCTGTGGTAATGATTGATAAAGTCTCATTCTGCCTAATAGTTGGCAGAATTGATGCTCTGTCATACAGGTATTGCCTAAAGACTGCATCAAATGTATGTGTTTGGCTGCATCGTATTTGTGGAACATTTCCAATACCGCTTGATATAAATCCCTTGTATTGGTAACTTCCAAGCAACTAAGATAACCGTCCGTAGATACACATAGATTTGTACAAACCTTACAAGTAAAGCCAATAAACACTTTAAACCGCTCTGCACCTTTCTTTGAATAAAGATTGGTATGGTTATAAGCTCTGACACCACCAATAGTAAGTGTTAGCCTGTTACCGTGCACTGTCTCATAGATAGTAGGAACTTCAATAACAAAAGCACATCTTTCGTAGTAGATAGTCTTGTCACTCTCTAATAACTGATTGGCTGGTTTGTGTATTGCTTCGGGAATCCTACCTTTGATTACATGAGAAACACGAATATCTGGCGATTCAATCTGTTCACCGCTAAAGAATGTATTGGTTGCATCCTGTACCGCTTCAATGAAAGCCACATGAGATAATGTAGCTTCGTTGTCCTTTGCGAATACGGGTATAATACAATCATTCCTTAGATGCTCCAAACTGGCTTCAATCGTATTGGCTTCAATGAATAGAGGTCGTTTCTGCTTAATAATTGGCTCTTCAATTATTACCGCTTCTTCTGCATATTCACCAAAGTTTCTACTAGTTCTCTGTACTGGCATAATCTGTAATGTTGATTCCATAATCTGTAATTTATTAAGTTAATATTAGAAATTCCTCTGTCTGAAAGCCAAGCAAGCCACAATCAGTATTAATAATCCAATAAAGAACTGTGGCACTAAGACTACTGGCACAATTAGAATTATTCCAAACGTCAATAAAATCTTTAAATTCTCCATACGCATAATAATAGATTAGTAAATAGTGTATTTAAGGACAAAATGAGGGCTTGACATGAAGTACTATTCATTCCACTTCTTTTTGTGCATCTTTATATGTAGACATATACAAATCGTTGATAAGTCCGCATATTTCAGAAGTTCAAAAGGTTTGTGGGCTGAATAGTGATTCATGTTATCCTTTCTTTTTCCTAATGATTGGTGAGGGGTATTTGGGGTAACAGAAGGGGGTTATGCACGATATACATCTGATGCGCTCACTGACAAATTAAATATTTCACTCTATAGCTGTATAAACTCCAAATAGAAACACTTCCTCAAGAAAAGGGTCGGGGGTATGAATTTTAAGTACCTATATTTTTGGGTTGGGTATCAAAAGGAACTTTTCCAGTAATATATATCACTCTCAAATGCCATTATTGGTCTTTAGGATATACTCCCCTATAGAATGACGGACTTATGCCAGTATCAGTATAAAGTTTGCAGATTGTCCACAATTCATGATTTTACTGTCGGAATATTAATTACCTTTGCAATATCAGGACAATGGGAAACACCCCAAATATAATCCTCAAAATTATTCCGATTCCATGTTAGAGATACCCTAAACGGGTATAATTCGACCTGATGCGTATCAGGTTTTATTATTCTTGTGACTGTCCAATATTTCTACCATGACTCCCTTATACTAAAGATAAAAATTCTCTATAAAGTGGACAACACTAGATTAGATTATTCCAGTCAAATTAACTTTTAACTTAACTCATGAAGAAAGAAATGATTAAAATTCCGGCAAATATCAAGTATTTAACCGAACGGGAGAAGTTCATAGAAGAATTCGGGAAACCGTTTGAACTTCCTAATGGCATTTTGAATAAAGAGATACCCGGCTGTGGAGCAACTACAGTCGCATTGACAGATGAACATAAAACTATTATATGCAGCCCTCGCAATGAACTGTTGAAAAACAAACATGAACAATACCCTGATACCTTGCTTGTAATTGGCGGAGTAGACACCAAAGAGATTGAGGCATATTTGCAGACTGCGGAGCTTCCCAAGATTCTGGTCTCCTACGATTCCGTGTATAAATTGATTGGCTGTATTAAATATAAATCAGATTGGCGTGTAGTAGTGGATGAATTCCAATGCCTGTTGGCAGATAGTAGTTTCAAGTCTGAAATTGAGTTGCACTTTTTGGATAATTCAAGGTCGTTTCCGTATGTTACATTCTTATCGGCAACTCCAATTCTTGACAAATATCTGGAACAGATTGACCACTTCAAGGATATGAATTACTATCAGCTTGACTGGGAAGAAAAGGATATTGTCAGAGTATATCGAGAGCGCACAAAGAATCCTATCAATGCAGCATTGGAAATAGTTCGCTACTATCAGAATGGCAATTATCCTTCTGTGTATGTTAATGGGGAAAGGATTTACTCCAAAGAATGTGTTATATTTCTCAATAGTGTAAATAATATTGTGAATATTATTAAACAAACAGAACTCAATCCGGAAGAAGTAAATATCATTGTAGGTAATTCTGACGATAACGACAGACAGATTGCAAGGATTGGGGAAGGATTCAAAAGAGGGAGAATTCCCTTGAAAGGGGAGACGCACAAGAAATTCACCTTCTGTACTTCCACCGCTTATGCGGGCTGTGATTTCTACTCTACCAATGCCGCAACTTTTGTCATTAGTGATTGCAATCGTCCGAACACTGCGGTTGATATAGCAACGGAACTGGTACAGATTGCAGGCAGGCAGCGTCTGGCATGCAACCCCTTCAGGCAGTTCCTCACCTTCATTTACAATGTCAATGCAGAGGAGGTAGAGCAAGAGGCATTCAATGAGCATCTGTGCCGGAAGGTCAATGTGACACTTGACGAGATTAGAGACAACAACAATGCCGGTGAAGCATTGAGAGCCAAACGTATCAAGGATTTTAGGAGAATCCCCGACAATGTAAAATATCAGGATTCATATACAATGTACGATGAACAGAAAGGAGAATTTGTTTTCAACCGTTTAGCCTATGTAAATGAGCAATACTGTTTTGATGTCCAGAAGTTCAATTATCAGAATGGGGTAATTGTAAAGAAACTGCTCCAAGATAGTAGTTTCGATGTCAGTGAGAATCAAACTTATGCCGTTTACCAAGAACAGTTGAAACATCTAATCAAAAAGGAGCCATTTGTAGACATGATGCAGGCATACTGTGAATATCGTGCCAAGCAAGGGCTGATTGTCAATCTCGCAATGTCAACACTGGAAAGCAAATATCCAGAATTGAGGTATTATTATGAGGCTTTGGGCGTTGACAGGATTAAAGCTCTGAATTATAAGGAGAAGAAACTGCTCAATGAAATCCATATCATGAAAACCAAAAATAAGATTCGTCATGAATTACACGGCACTATTCACATCGGAGACAGGATATTAACTGCTGATATTCAGCAAACCTTACGTGTTGTATATGACAGGTTAGGCGTTGACAAGTCACCGAAAGCGGCCGACCTCAATGAATTCTTTGAGATTCATCCTGTCAAGATACCGACCGCCAACGGCCGGAAGAATGGCTTTGAGATTCGAGGAATATTGTAAACAAACAGAAAGAGGCTGAACTCAAAATCAATTTGAGACAGCCTCTTATTTTTATGTATCATGTACAATCCGGTTATTCTTATTGCTGTTGAGCGTTACGCATCTTAATAACTCGCTCGATGATTAGTCGCTGAATACAGCTAATTTTATCTTCACACTTAGCTGCTTCAATCCGCAACTTCTCTGTTGCTTCAATGCTGTTTAACACATTACAGACTGTATCAAAGTCATATTGCGAGATGCAATAATTAATGGCCTTAATATATCTGGTTTGTTTTGCAGCTTTCACGCCAAAGGCTTGTACTGTTGCCTTCATCAATTGCTCTGCCTGCGCATAAGTTCTATATTCTTCTTTAAAAAGAGAAGAACTCATAGCAAGGGCTTTGCTTTGTAATAAAGAAACAGTAGTGCTTATACCAAAATATCCCTGTACGGCAGTACCGGACATAGAGTACATTATGCCGAACTTGCGGATATTCAGAAATAATTCATCTCCTGTTACAATTCCGGCATATCCTATCCACTCATCCTTTGAAGGACATTGGGAGAGATATGCAGTTGTTGCTACTCTGTGATAAGCGTCAGCAACGCTATCACATTCCACTAATTCAGCTTGTAGTGGCTCATCCGTCAAACCGAGCAAGTTAACATTGTCGGCTTTATCCAGATAGACCATTACGGCCGGAGCATTATCGGGAAGATTCTTTATTTTATTACCAACGTAATCGTATAGAGGAACATTCTCTGCATAGAATGGTTTTGCATCACAGAAGCAAAACACAGTCGGCAGGAGCTTGCTCTTATCTATAGCTTTAAACACTTTGTCCTTCTCAAAGTTTTTATGTTTGAGAGAATAGTCGGTGAAGGCAGGAATGATTTCCAGTTCTTCGCCATTTACTAATATAGTGGTAACAAAGTACCACTTGGGAGCTTCTTCGCTCCCTAGGTTCTTAATATTTGTCATAATTCTAAATAGTTAAAATTATTAAGCGGTATATAAGAGCGGGCATACTTACTTATACCTTCATATATACTCGGCAATCCGAGAATTGCCTAATTAATAATATTAACAATTATGAACTAATTGCCACAGCTTATCACTTCCAAGCAAAAAGTGATAGCTTAAAGCACCGAGGTGCTGGGGTCGAATTGTACATGATGTCAAAGAGCGGGTTGTTCAATGCTTACTCATCAACAATATGAGTTAATCATTTAACTGCTGCAAAGATAAACCATTTTACTGATAATATCCAAATTCTACAATCCATTATGGTTGATTTCGTCCGGATTATTGTACAAATATAGATTGTCTGTTAACGTCAGTTAATGAGATTTTACCATACCTCCTTACAGCCGTATCTGTCTGGGGGAGAATATGGCGGTTTGGGTAGTATTCCGTACCAGAATCACTTTACTTGTCTTTAGCCTTCAATATTGCCGCTACAATTTCTTTCATGTCATTAAGGCTGTCATTATCCAGAATCCCCATTTTGAAAGCCTTATCAACAATCTGCATGACAGTTTCCACATTTACCTCTATCTTTATACATTTGACAATTAACAGCTTAAGCTCGTCCCTCAAATTGGACAGATTACCAACAGACAGCCGTTCCACATATTTATGGGCTACTTCAAGGCCGGAGGCGGGAGATTGCATATAAGCCTCTATTTCTTTCACAATACCACTTATCTCGCTATTGTAATCATATAGTTTGCCGTTCTTCACATATCCCATACGTTCAAACATGTCACTGGCTTTATTGATTTTAGATGCAAAAAATTGAGTGTCTAACAGAGTATCGAACGTAATACCATTTATAGTATTTTGATACTGTTTTAAAATATTAATGGCTTCTTTGTTACCTTCTTGACTAATAGTAGTAGGTACTTTATCAGATTGCCTTACTTTTGTAGATTCTGTTTCCAACATTAGTAAAGCGGCATCCTCAGAGGTTAATCTTACATATTTCTTAAAAGACTTTGCATCATTATGTCCTGTTATCTTCATTATAATATGACTATCATAGCCATGTTTTAGCATATTACAGATAAAGGAACGTCTTGCTGTATGCGTTCCTATTAGTTCGTATGCTTTCACTTGTGTTGTAACAACTTCTCCTCCCCTATCCTCTGTTACATTATGTAATCTTGTTATACCTGCTTTTTCACCTATGTTCTTTAAATAGTTCAAAGCTGTTTGATTGGTATAAATAGGAAAACCATTTTTATACTTATTCAGAATATCTATAGCAACAGGTAAAAGAGGAATTGATACTCTATGCGTTTTCTTTTCTTGCACAATTTCTATTACTTTCCCTTTACCATTAGGCGCTTCCTTTATAATCCCCTCATTAATTGCTTGCGTATCAGAGAAGCGTTGCCCTATCCAACATTGTAATACAAACAAATCTCTCACTTCTTCTTCCCTTCCTGTTAAGCGCAAAGCATATATTTTATCTATTTCATCTTCCGTTAAATAAATCTCATTTTCATCACCTTGTCTACTTTGGGGCTTTTTATACTTGTCCAGTTTGGATTCGTGAATATCAATCATGCCTTGCTGCTCTGCTCTTTTAAGAATACATATTATCTTCTCTACCTTATTACCAACCGTAGTAGTTTTCGTTGTTTTACCTTTACCAACTTCCTTATTAAAAAGATAAGATTCATAATCCTTTATCAATGGTAAATTTATATCACTAAAATTAATAGGATATTTACCTACTTCATTCAGAAAAGCTTCAAAGAACTTTATTTGTTTCACATAATCAGCTCTTGTACTATCTTTTATAGTTCTATCTAAAGCTAATGTATTACGTAACCAATGTACTGCATTTATATTTTGCTTTTCTTTCTCCATAGTATCTTTGTATATAAACTTCTTTAATATCTTAACACTATTTCCGATTTCGTTGGGATTGTCACAAAGATAACGCTTATATTGCAGAAAGCGATTTTTAATCTCAATTATTTTCGTGTTAACAATAGTATTATTGAGATTATCAAGTTCACTTAACCTACAACTGATATAAGCCTCTTGCTTCTTCACATTCCAATGTTCTGGATATACCTTAACACCCGTAGAAAGTCTTATTTGCTTCCTATCTATCCTGCATACCAAATAGATATTAGTAGGCTTGTTTGATTTGGGTTCTCTCAAATTAAACTTAGCCTGTACTTCATAAAAAAAAATCTGTCCCGTTTGAGCCTTGTTATTCATTTCTGTGCTTCAATTTCGTAATTCAAACTCGTACTTCAATTTCGTGCTTACAAGGCTTTAGCTAACAAAATATCAAGAAGAATCCTCTCTTACAGTATTGTAGAACGCCAATTTACTATCATCAATAAGAGCAAAAAAAAATGGGGCTTTTCACAAAGCTCCATTTTTCAGTTTTCAATAGGTATTAGTTTTTTTTAAGGTAAAAAGATTGTTTTCAGGATAACGGTGCAAATATAGTCGCTTTTACTGATACTCTCCAAATTATAAAACATGTCATATAACATCTTTTTGAAAATTCTTTGGATTTATTATCATTTGACGCAAAAACGCCTGTAACTTACCCGTTATAGGAGACAAATATAGGATAAAATTTTAAGGAGCCCTAATTTCTGTTTAAAAACCTGCAAAAAATTATCTATTCGGATAGTTCTCGTCTATCTTTCCGCTATGCTTTAATACCTTGGCGTCAATGAAGAAAACAATCTCTTCGGCGATATTATTAATGTGGTCGCCGGAACGTTCCAATTTACGGAAAACGCTCACCAAATCCACACACGTATGTACTGTTTCAGGATGTTCAATGATATAATCGGCAAGGATTCCCGTTGCCTGTGCGTTGATTTCGTCCAGCAGATTATCTTTGCCGAATACGGTAGTTGCCATTTCAATACTCTCCTCATGCAAGGCACGTTTTGCCAGTTCCAACATTGAAAGTACCTCAGCATGCATCTCACCCAAACGCAGACGCGTCATTAACTCAGCGTCAAGCACCGGTTCTTTGCAACGTATCACGAAACGGGCAATCCCTTCCGCAAAGTCTCCCAAGCGTTCCAGATTCGTATTAATCTTCAGCATAGCCAATACAAAACGAAGATCGATTGCTACCGGATTGTATAGTGCGATAATATCTTCCACATCACTGTCTATTTTTAGTTCGAAAGCATTCACCCGGCGTTCACGGACCATTACCTGTTGCGCCAACTCCTTGTCGAGTGTCAAAACAGCCTCCCCGGCACGGTCAAGCTGATTATACACCAACGTCCACATCTCGTCAATTTCCTTCTTCAATAGAATGAGTTCCGATTCTATAAACTTTACCATAGTCTATTATATATAAGTGTTAATATTCCTATTTATCCCCGCCATTCCGGTACAAACTATCCGAAACGTCCTGTAATATAATTCTGCGTAGCCTCTTTCTCCGGATTCGTGAAAATCTTCTTCGTATTGTCAAATTCCACCATTTCACCCATATAAAAGAACGCGGTCTTATCACTTACACGAGCTGCCTGCTGCATATTATGCGTTACAATCACAATCGTATAGTCCTTCTTTAATTCGTGAATCAATTCTTCCACTTTAGCCGTAGAAATAGGGTCGAGTGCAGAAGCAGGCTCATCCATCAACAACACTGAGGGAGATACCGCCATTGCACGAGCGATACAAAGACGCTGCTGCTGCCCGCCGGACAAAGCGTAGGCCGATTCTTTCAGTTTATCTTTCACTTCATCCCAAAGCGCAGCTCCTTTCAGCGTTTCTTCCACCCGTTGACGAATGAATGCATTATCCTTCACTCCATTCACACGAAGTCCATAAGCCACATTCTCGAAGATACTTTTCGGAAAAGGATTAGGACGCTGGAACACCATTCCCACATTCTTACGAAGTTCGTCCACTTCCACTCCTTTCGCATATATATTCTGTCCGTCAATACGAATCTCCCCCTCCAAGCGGGTAGCGGGAATCAAATCATTCATCCGGTTGAAAAGCCGGAGAAAGGTAGACTTTCCACAACCGGAAGGCCCGATAAACGCAACAACCGATTTTTCCTCAATCTGCATACTGATTCCTTTCAAAGCATGGAAATCACCATACCAGAAATTCACATCACGCGCATCTATTTTTACTGTATCCATATATTATTTAATTCGTCTTTACTCTTTTTTCAAAATATTTCCTCAAAGCATTAGCCAGCAGATTCACCAGTAGGATAATCACAATCAGGACCAATGCAGTGCCATAAGCTAACGGCAACTGCGCCTCCATATCCGTTCCACTGGTCGAAATCACATACAAGTGATAAGGCAACGCCATACACTGGTCAAGAATACCGGTCGGCAACTGCGGCAGGAAGTAAGCGGCGCAAGTAAACAGAATAGGAGCCGTTTCACCCGAAACACGCCCTAAAGCCAGAATCAGCCCGGTGATAATGTTCGGCATTCCCATAGGCAGAATTACATGCCAGATCGTTTGCAACTTTGTTGCTCCCAATGCCCGACTACCTTCACGCATACTATCCGGAATAGCCTTCAACGCTTCTTCCGTAGTACGTATCACCAAAGGTACACAAAGTAAGCCTAACGTCAAAGAACCCGCTAGGATACTGTCACCAAAGCCCATATAATTGACAAACAATGCCATACCAAACAAACCGAACACAATAGAGGGAATACCACTCAGGTTATTCGTCATTACCCGGATAAAGCGTACCAATTTTCCTTTCGGCGCATACTCATTCATGTAGATGCCACTCATCACACCTACCGGGAAAGCAAACAACGCACTACCCACCATTAGATAAAAAGTACCTACGATAGCCGGCCAAATACCTCCACCCCTCATACCGTCCGTAGGTGCTGAAGTGATAAACTCCCAACTGATAGCACCACTGCCTTTATATATAATAAACCCGAGAATTGCAAAGAGTATCAGCACAATACAAAGACTCAACAAGCGGAAAATTCCGAAAGCCAGCTTCTGCGAACGATGTTTAGCCTTATTATTACTACAAATTTCCATTTTATTTACTACGTTTTAATCCTTTAGAGGAAATGTATTCCACGCTAAAGTTAATAATTAGTGTGATGAAGAACAGCACGACGCCCAACATAAACAAGGCCTGATAATGCGGACCACCGGCAGGAGCTTCTCCCAATTCCGCCGCAATGGTAGCCGGAATGGTACGCAACGGTTCGAGAATAGTAGTCGGAATTACGGCAGCATTACCCGTTACCATTAACACCGCCATTGTTTCACCGATAGCCCGTCCGATGCCAAGCACTACTCCGGAAGTAATCCCCGAAATAGAATAAGGAATCACTACCTTATATATAGTCTGCCATTGCGAAGCTCCTAATGCCAGACTCGCCTCCCGCATAGCACGCGGACAGTTTCTCATCGCATCCTCCGTCACCGTAATTATGGTAGGCAATGCCATAATAGCCAGCACGATACTTCCTGCCAATCCACTCTCGCCCACCGGAAGATCAAACAGTTTCTGAATCAACGGAACAATAACGATCAATCCGAAAAAGCCGTATACAACGGAAGGAATACCACTCAATAATTCAATAATAGGTTTCAGCCAGCTCCGTACCTTCGGATTTGCCACTTCGGACATATAAATAGAAACCGAAAGTCCGAACGGTAATGCAAAAAGAATAGCAAACAAGCTTACCCACAACGTACCGGCAATCAAAGGCAGAAATCCGAACTGTGCTGCCGGAGTTGCCGTCGGAAACCATTCGGCACCTGCAAAAACATCCTTTACCGAAATCGTGTTATCCTCTATAAGATGCACCGCGTCAGGATGAACGATAAACTTCTGCGGAACAAATGCCACAATACCCGGCATCTTTTCCACTAGTTCCGTTATCTTCTCACCTGCATATTCATAAGCGGGGCCGAGTTCTTCTTCGGTATAATACTGTGTTATATCCTCCAGACGGAAAACCCGGATAGGCAGGTCTTTCCCGCCGAGTTCTTTCCAGTTCGTTATCTCCTCATCGAAAACATTCTTTATCTGCGCCGGAGTCAGCACGCTTACCTTATTACTCTTATTCAGCGCCAACACATATCCTTCTTCAATCACTTTACTTTTGAATAGCCCGAAAGCTTCAGTAAACAGGAAAAGAACGATAAGCAGAATTGTAATACTCGTTACGAAACCGCTACAAGTCAGGACACCTTCTATAATCTTTTCAAAAAACTTTTTCATACCTATTTGAATTCTGATGCAAAGAAAGCATCTCCTTATTAAGGGGATGTGACTAATGTTTGAAGGAAATGTTTCAATCATATTACATTTGTATTACAACATCTATTTCCACCCTACATGAAACAAGAATGTAATATCCAATTGTTTTATTTGCACCAGCAATAAAAAGAATAATTTATGAAAGTGAGAAGAAACTTATTAATCGCCTTTTCCCTACTCTCTCTTAGTGTTAATGCACAACGTATCAAAGGCAGCGACACTGTATTGCCTGTCGCCCAGCAGACAGCAGAACGGTATATGAACCAGCACCCTGACGCCCGTGTCACAGTGACCGGCGGAGGAACCGGTGTAGGTATCTCCGCTTTAATGGATAACACAACGGACATCGCCATGGCCTCCCGTCCGATCAAGTTCAGCGAAAAGATGAAAATCAAGGAAGCCGGACAGGATGTAGACGAAATCATTGTAGCCTATGATGCTCTTGCCGTAGTGGTACATCCTTCCAATCCTGTGAAACAACTTACCCGCCAGCAATTGGAAGACATTTTCCGTGGAAAGATCACCAACTGGAAACAAGTGGGCGGAGACGACCGCAAAATAGTAGTGTACTCCCGTGAAACATCTTCCGGAACTTACGAATTTTTCAAGGAAAGCGTATTGAAAAACAAAAATTATATGTCGAGCAGCCTTTCCATGCCTGCCACCGGTGCCATTATCCAGTCTGTCAGCCAGACAAAAGGAGCCATCGGATATGTCGGTCTGGCCTATGTATCTCCGCGTATCAAGACTCTCTCCGTATCCTATGACGGAAGCCATTATGCTACGCCTTCGGTAGAAAATGCCACCAACAAAACATATCCGATCGTGCGCCCTCTTTATTACTATTACAATGTAAAAAACAAAGAGGCAGTCACCCCCTTGATTCAGTTTATTCTTTCACCCGAAGGACAGGAGATTATAAAAAAGAGCGGCTATATTCCGATTAAATAAAAAAAATGTCATACTTTTGTAGCCTTAAATAGAGCTAACACACTTACCGTTATGACAGATATAAAAAACGAAGAAGCAGGTGAAAAGAAAAGCTTGAACTTTATTGAGCAAGCAGTAGAGAAAGATTTGAAAGAAGGTAAAAATGGAGGAAAAGTGCAGACGCGCTTCCCGCCCGAGCCTAACGGATACCTTCACATCGGTCATGCCAAAGCTATTTGCCTTGATTTTGGCATTGCAGAAGCACATGGAGGTGTATGTAACCTTCGTTTCGACGACACAAACCCTACCAAGGAAGATGTGGAATACGTAGAAGCTATCAAGGAAGATATCCAATGGTTAGGTTACCAATGGGGAAATGAGTATTATGCTTCCGACTACTTCCAGCAATTATGGGACTTCGCTATCCGCCTTATACAAGAAGGAAAAGCATATATCGATGAGCAGACTTCCGAACAGATTGCACAGCAAAAAGGAACTCCTACCCAACCGGGTGTGGAAAGTCCGTACCGGAATCGTCCTATCGAAGAAAGCCTCGAACTTTTCAAAAAGATGAATAGCGGTGAAATCGAAGAAGGCGCTATGGTGCTCCGTGCAAAGATTGACATGGCTAATCCCAATATGCACTTCCGCGATCCGATCATCTATCGTGTGGTAAAACACCCGCACCACCGCACAGGCACCACATGGAAAGCCTATCCGATGTACGACTTCGCCCACGGACAAAGTGACTTCTTCGAAGGAGTTACCCATTCCCTGTGTACGCTCGAGTTCGTTGTGCACCGCCCGCTTTACGATCTCTTTATCGACTGGTTGAAAGAAGGGAAAGACCTGAACGACCATCGTCCCCGTCAAACGGAATTCAATAAATTGAATCTTAGCTATACACTGATGAGTAAGCGTAACTTGCTGACACTGGTGAAAGAAGGCCTGGTAAACGGCTGGGATGATCCTCGTATGCCGACAATCTGCGGTTTCCGCCGCCGTGGTTATTCTCCCGAATCTATCCACAAATTTATTGATAAAATCGGATATACCACTTACGACGCGCTGAATGACATCGCTTTGCTCGAAAGTTCTGTAAGAGACGACCTGAACAGCCGTGCTATCCGTGTGTCCGCCGTTATCAATCCGGTGAAACTTATCATTACCAACTACCCGGAAGGACAGGTCGAGGAACTGGAAGCTATCAACAATCCGGAAGATCCGGAAGCAGGAAGTCACCTGATCGAATTTAGCCGTGAACTGTGGATGGAACGTGAAGACTTTATGGAAGATGCTCCCAAGAAATATTTCCGTATGACACCGGGACAGGAAGTGCGTCTCAAAAATGCCTATATCGTAAAATGTACAGGATGTAAAAAAGACGAGAACGGTATCATCACCGAAGTTTATTGTGAATACGATGCAAATACCCGTAGCGGTATGCCGGATGCCAACCGTAAGGTGAAAGGAACACTTCACTGGGTAAGCTGCAACCACTGTATGCAAGCGGAAGTACGTCTGTACGACCGTCTGTGGAAAGTAGAAAACCCGCGCGACGAACTGGCTGCTATCCGCGAGGCCAAAAACTGTGATGCATTGGAAGCAATGAAAGATATTATCAACCCCGATTCACTGAAAGTTCTTCCGAACTGCTACATAGAGAAGTTTGCAGCAACCCTGCCTCCACTCTCCTATTTGCAGTTCCAACGAATCGGTTACTTCAACATTGACAAAGATTCAACTCCGGAAAAACTGATATTCAACCGTACAGTGGGTTTAAAAGACACGTGGGGTAAGATCAATAAATAACTAAGCCGTCAGGCTTTACTTTATAACATGGGGCTGTGTCAAAAGGAAATGAACAAGAACTTTTGTAGCAGCCCCATGTCAGCAATTAAAAAGAAAAAAAATAAAATGGGGAGAAAAAATTCACCAAGTGCAAAAAAAGAACTGACTGAAATCATCCAAAGATACGAAGCCGCCAAAGCAGAAAAACGACAACTATACCTGGATGGCGACCAGCTCGCTGATATTGCCGATTGGTATGCCACCGAACGCAAATTCAACGATGCACAGGAAGTCATTAATTACGGACTTCAACTGCACCCCGGCAACACTGGCTTACTGATAGAACAAGCCTTTCTTTATCTGGATACTCAAAAACTAAGTAAAGCCAAAGAAGTGGCAAACAGTATCACAGAAACGTATGACTCCGAGGTAAAAATGCTGAAAGCAGAACTGTTACTGAATGAAGGTAAACTGGAAGAAGCACAACAACTGATAAATACAATCGAGGACACCGACGATCTGGCCTCAATCATCGAGATCGTTTATCTTTATATGGATATGGGATATCCGGAAGCCGCGAAAGAATGGATAGACAAGGGACAAGACCAATATGGCGAAAAAGAAGACTTTATCGTACTTCAGGCCGACTATCTGGGAGCAACGCAACACATGAAAGAAGCTATCGAGTGCTTTGACAAGTTGATTGACATCGCTCCTTATAACCCTTCTTATTGGATGGGACTGGCAAAATGCTATTTCATGAGCGAGGATATAAACAAAACTATCGAAACCTGTGATTTCGCACTGGCTGCCGATGATAAATACGGAGAAGCCTACGCTTACAAAGCACACAGTTTCTTCTACCTCAACAACCCCGACAGCGCTATCGAGAATTACGAAAAAGCCATTGAATACAAAGCCATCCCCCCCGAATTGGGGTATATGTTCATGGGGATGTCCTATGCTACCAAAGAAGATTGGGAAAAAACAGAAGAATGTTGTAACCAGGTTATCCGGATTTTTGAGGAAAACGGAGACAGCGGTTCGATTCTACTGATAGATACTTATACCACTAAAGCAAATGCCGTTGCCAAAATGGGAAGATATAAGGAAGCTCACCAGCTATGCAAGAAAGCAAAAGAAATCAATCCGGACGAAGGCCTTATCTTCCTGACGGAAGGGAAAGTATACCTAGAGGAAGATATAGAGAAAAAAGCAACCCAAGCATTTAAAAAAGCTGCAAAAACCAGTACCGGTCCGGAAATGTGGTACATGATCGGTACTGCTTATTCGGAACACAATTATATGTACGAGGCCAAAGAAAATTATGAGAAAGCCTACAAAATCAATCCGAAATATGAAGACCTGCCGGAAAGATTGAGTGTTATCAGTATCATGACCGATGACCTGGACGGTTTCCTCAAATACAATAAAGATTGCGAACGTCCATTCAGAGAAGAAACCATTCAGCAGTTGTTGAACGGTCCGGACCATAGAAAAGAGGATGAACCGATCTTAAAAGAAATTATGAAACGTCTTAAAGAAGAAAAAGAAAACAATAAATCAAATTAAATCATTCATCCCTTAAAAAATGGAATCAGTAGCAGAACTTCTCAAATGGGTATTAGAAAACTTGAACTATTGGGTAGTCACAATCTTTATGGCTATCGAGAGCTCTTTTATTCCCTTTCCCTCTGAGGCCGTAGTGCCACCTGCCGCATGGAAAGCCATGGCAGACGACAGTATGAACATCTTTCTAGTCATTGTATTCGCAACTGTGGGAGCAGACATCGGTGCATTAGTCAATTATTACCTGGCCCGTTGGTTAGGGCGTCCCATTGTTTACAAATTTGCTAACAGCCGTTTGGGGCATATGTGTCTTATCGATGAAGAAAAAGTGCACCATGCCGAAGAATATTTCAGAAAACACGGTGCGGCCTCCACTTTCTTCGGACGTCTCATCCCTGCTGTACGTCAGCTTATCAGTATTCCTGCCGGATTGGCCGGCATGAAGTTAGGCCCTTTCCTACTTTATACAACGCTAGGCGCCGGAATATGGAATACGGTATTGGCCGTGCTCGGATATCTGATTTATCGGTTTACAGACCTCAAAACAACCAATGACGTTTATGTAATGGCAACCAAATATAGTCACGAAATCGGTTATGTCATTATAGCTGTTGTCATACTGGTTGTCGGATTCATCGCTTACAAAGGACTGAAAAAAAAGAAGAAATAAGTAGTAGATATAAAATATAAAGCGCAACTACCAGTCAGGTAGTTACGCTTTATATTTATACTTGAATTAGAAATTAAACTGCACTCCCACGCCCAATATCTCTTTGAATTGTACACGTGATCCTTTTGTACCGTCTTTCTGAGCTATTTTCACATCATCATCATACATCAGATTGGTAGTCAGAGTGGTTGAGAACCATTTATTGATAATCATATTTACTTGTACTTCCCAATTCACATCTATATTCAGAGGTTTATGCAGATAGTCGGAATATAAGTCAAGACGAGAATATACGGTCATATTCTTTAGAAATTCATATTTGACCTCCCCCTTCAGGTTTGCTCCAAAAGCTGATAGCAGATGTTTACCGGGATCTACTCCATAAGCCCCCTCATCAGAGAGACGGTCGTTTAGTACGAAGGTGCCACGCCAAGAAGCAGGAGATAGTACAACTGTAAATATCTTGCCCGGATCATAAGTAAATCCCAAACCGGTAGTCAAATAACCGGGAGCCATAAATTCGGAGATTGAAACATCTTTGTTGACCGAATAGTCATACCCCGGAGAGAATTGAGTTTGGAATGTCGCAAATGCACTGGCATACCAATTTTTGGCAATGGAATAACCGTAATTCGTATTCAGATAAATCTTATCATTTGCTTTTCTCGTACCATCTTCCCCAGTCTTATTAAGTCCGTATGCCAATTCCAGACGATTGGTCCATAAATGTTTTTCTTTCTTGTAATTAATCTGATATGTACCTTGCAAGTCAAAGGCCACAGAGTTATCACCTCCGGCAGCCCAGTTGGTCAGACTAACCTGTGTCAGTTTCAGTCCGGCAAATCCTTCTTTAGTCCAGGGAGAAGTTTGAGTACTATCGGCAGTTTGAGCCGAAAGGGTTCCAATGCCCATAGTTGACAGGGCAAAGAATAAAATTCCTATTTTGTTCATGTCAATAAGGTTTAGTGTATAAAAAAACACAACCTAACAAGAATGGAGGTCTGGTGTCCTGCCAGACCTGTCTACCAGTTCTCATTAGGTCAAAATCTTATAATTCCAAATTAAAAAATCATTTCACAGCAGCCAGCGCCTTATCATAATCAGGTTCTTGCGTGATTTCCGGAACAAGTTCAGTATAAGCTACCTTTCCATTTTTGCCAATCACCACCACTGCACGTGCCAAAAGTCCGGCCAATGGCCCATCCGCCATACGCACACCGTAGCTTTCATCAAAATCCGAAAAACGGAAGTCTGACAATGGAATTACATTCTCAATACCTTCCGTCGTGCAGAAACGACCGTGAGCAAAAGGAAGATCTTTAGAAATAGCCAATACAACCGTATCTTTCAATCCGGCAGCCATCTTATTAAATTTGCGTACCGACGTTGCGCATACACTTGTGTCCAAACTTGGGAAAATATTCAAAATCACATTTTTACCATTCAAGTCTTTCAGAGAGAAAGAAGATAAATCTGTTTTTACCAGCTCAAAATCGGGAGCTACTTTACCCACTTGTATAAATTCACCGATCAGTTTCACCGGTTGTCCTTTGAAATTTGTTGTTGCCATAATGCATATTTTTTTTAAAATTTACTTTATATAGAAAACAACTATTCCTCGAAATATGTTCACGGAAAACCTTTTCTAAATTCAAATTGTTATTCCACAACGAAATTACTCTAGTATTCAATTTTAAATATAAAAACGTATGGAAACAGTATTCAATGAGATTCAACACTCAGTAAAAAATTGGTGGGCTTCTCTTCTCTTGGGAATCGTGTATATTATTGTAGCCCTCTGGCTGATGTTTGCACCTTTAAGCAGCTATGTAGCTCTAAGTATCGTATTCAGCATATCCATGTTGATAAGCGGTATCTTGGAAATCCTCTTTGCAGTCAGCAATCGAAAAGGTGTGCCAAGCTGGGGCTGGTATATCGTGGGAGGAATCATCGACGTTATTCTCGGCATCTACCTGATTGCCTATCCCATGGTCAGCATGGAAGTCATTCCGTTTATCATAGCCTTTTGGCTCATGTTCCGCGGCTTCTCCTCCACCGGTTACTCGATCGACCTGAAACGTTATGGTACTCGCGACTGGGGCTGGTACATGGCTTTCGGTATCCTTGCTATTATATGTTCCTTATTGATATTGTGGCAACCGGCCATAGGTGCACTCTACGCGGTCTATATGATTTCTTTCACTTTCCTCATTATCGGACTATTCCGTGTCATGCTTTCCTTTGAACTTAAGAATTTGCATAAAAGAAAATAAAATTCTTTCGGCACTTACTTTGGTATTTTGTTTATCTTTGTAGGCAATTTACATGAATCAATTAATTAAAAAGGAAGAAAATTATGGCAATGCATACTTGGTTTGAGTGCAAGATTCGTTATGAAAAAGTAATGGAAAACGGAATGCAGAAAAAAGTTACCGAACCATATCTTGTTGATGCACTCAGCTTTACAGAAGCAGAAGCACGAATTATTGAAGAAATGACTCCATTCATATCCGGAGAATTTACAGTTTCCGACATTAAACGTGCCAATTATAGCGAACTTTTCCCCAGCGACGAAGAAAGTGCCGACCGTTGGTTCAAATGCAAACTTATTTTCATCACGCTGGACGAAAAAAGCGGTGCAGAGAAAAAGACTTCCACACAGGTATTGGTACAGGCTGCCGACCTGCGCGATGCAGTTAAGAAACTGGACGAAGGCATGAAAGGAACCATGGCAGACTATCAGATCGGCATGGTATCCGAAACTCCGCTCATGGATGTATATCCTTACAGCGCCGGACCGAATGACAAACCGGAGTTTGATCCGTCAAAAGCATAAGCAACAATGAGTATTGCTGAAAATTTAAAGCAAGTACTGGCCGAACTCCCGCAAGGAGTCCGGCTGGTTGCTGTCTCAAAATTCCACCCCAATGAAGCGATAGAAGAAGCATATCAAGCAGGACAGCGTATTTTTGGAGAAAGCAAAGTGCAGGAAATGACAGCTAAATACGAAAGTTTGCCCAAAGATATCGAATGGCATTTTATCGGACACCTGCAAAGTAATAAAATTAAATACATGATACCATACGTAGCGATGATTCATGGAATTGACACTTATAAGTTACTGGCAGAGGTCAACAAGCAAGCTGTCAAAGCAGGACGCATCATCAACTGCCTGTTGCAAATCCATGTGGCACAGGAAGAAACTAAATTTGGTTTCAGCCCCGACGAATGCAAAGATATGCTGAACACCGGAGAATGGAAAGAACTGACCCATGTCCGTATCTGCGGTTTAATGGGAATGGCGAGCAACACCGATAATGTTGAACAAATCAACCGGGAATTTTGTTTACTAGACAGGCTCTTTAAAGAGATAAAAACAACCTGGTTCGCCGATTCGGACGCTTTCCGGGAATTATCCATGGGTATGTCACACGATTATCACGAAGCTATTGCTGCAGGAAGTACCTTAGTACGGGTAGGAAGCAAGATTTTCGGAGAACGAAATTATTAAATTAGAAGTAGTAACTACTAAAAAAAGATTCATTATGACCGATTTAAAAACTACTTTCGCAGGGCTTTCTCTTAGAAACCCAATCATCATCAGTAGCTCGGGACTGACTAACAGTGTCGGCAAAAATAAGAAATTGGCAGAAAACGGCGCCGGTGCCATTGTTCTGAAATCACTGTTCGAAGAACAGATCATGCTGGAAGCGGACCAACTGAAAGATCCGGCTTTCTATCCGGAAGCAAGTGACTATCTGGCAGAATACATCCGTGAACATAAATTGTCCGAATATCTGACTTTAATCAAAGAAAGCAAAAAGGAATGTCCTATTCCTATCATTGCCAGTATCAACTGTTACAGTGATTCCGAATGGATTGACTTTGCCAAACAAATTGAAGCAGCGGGTGCCGATGCATTAGAAATCAATATTCTGGCTTTACAGTCCGATGTTCAATATACATACGGTTCGTTCGAACAACGTCATATCGATATTCTCCGCCACATAAAAAAGACAATCAACATTCCGGTTATCATGAAACTGGGTGATAACCTGACTAATCCAGTGGCACTGATTGACCAGTTATATGCCAACGGTGCGGCTGCAGTTGTCCTCTTCAACCGTTTCTACCAACCGGACATCAACATTGAAAATATGGAGCATATGTCCGGTGAAATATTCAGCAACGCTTCCGACCTCGCCAACCCGCTTCGTTGGATCGGCATTGCATCTGCGGTAGTAGACAAGATTGATTATGCAGCTTCCGGTGGTGTAGCCAATCCCGAATCAGTAGTAAAAGCGATTCTTGCCGGCGCTTCAGCTGTGGAAGTGTGCAGTGCAATCTATCAAAACACCAACGCATTCATCGGAGAAGCCAACCGTTTCCTCTCCGCCTGGATGGAAAGAAAAGGATTCAACAATATCACTCAATTCAAAGGCAGACTGAATATTAAAGATGTAAAGGGCGTTAATACATTTGAACGCACCCAATTCCTGAAATATTTCGGAAAGAAAGAATGATAAAGAGTGAATTATAAATAATGAACGGTGAACTCATTGCAGCATGACAGCTCAATTTGTTCACCGTTCGTCGTTTACAGTTTATCGTTTAATAAAGATTATCTGTTTATAGCAAGTTACTCGCCAGTTCACTCAACTCACTACGTTCGCCCTTCAACAGGTTGACGTGCGCAAAGATATTCTGATCTTTCATGCGGTCAATCATATATACCAGCCCGTTAGACTGGCTATCCAGATAAGGCTGGTCAATCTGTTGGATATCTCCGGTAAATACCATTTTCGTACCTTCTCCCGCACGAGTGATAATCGTTTTTATTTCGTTCGGAGTCAGGTTCTGCGCTTCGTCGATAATACAATACATCTCGCTTAAACTGCGTCCACGGATAAAAGCCAGAGCCTCAATTACCAGTTGCTCGCTCTTTTGCATATCCTCAATGCGTTTCACCTCTGTGGAGTTCGTCGCAAACTGACGTTTGATTACATTCAAGTTGTCGAACAACGGTTGCATGTAAGGAGCCACTTTTTCCTGTGCGTCTCCCGGAAGGAAACCGATATCCTTATTCGAAAGTGCCACTACCGGACGTGCCAGTAATATCTGTTTGTAATCGGTCAATTTACCCAAAGCGGCAGCCAATGCCAATAAAGTCTTGCCCGTTCCCGCCTTTCCCGTCAATGCCACCAGTTTCACATTCGGGTCATTCAGAATTTCAAAAGCAAAACTTTGTTCGGCGTTCCGGGGCTCGATTCCATAATTCTTGCCTTTCATCACCCGGCAGATAGAATGAGTAAAAGGATTATAACGTGCCAATACACTATTACGATCACTCTTCAGCACAAAACATTCATTCGGATGAATCAGATCCTTAAAGTCAAACTCGCTCAAGTCGAGTCCCTCTTTAGAAGAATAGATACGGTCGATCAATGCCGGATCTACATTTTCAAATATTTCATTGGATTTTTCAAAGACATCCACATTCACGACCTTATCTGTGATATAATCCTCACAAAGAAGTCCGATAGAACGGGCCTTCATACGCAAATTCACATCTTTGGTCACCAGAATAGACTTCATTTTCGGATATTTCGCCGTCAGATATTCAGTTGCCGCGAGAATCAGATGATCCGGTTTCCTGATAGGGAAAGACTCCCATACTTTAGTAGCCGGCACATTGCTGGTCACTACAAACAAACGTCCCAATCCTTCTCCCAGTTTCACCCCTTCGGAGAAAAGTTCGTCGCTTGTCAACACATCCAGTTCACGTACAAACTCACGAGCATTGAAATTAATCTGCTCGTTTCCCTTCTTAAACTTATCCAGTTCTTCGAGTACGACAAGAGGGAGATAGATATCATTTTCCTGAAAGTTCTTCAAGCAATTGTAGTCGTGAAGAATAACATTTGTGTCCAACACAAAATTTTTCTTAGTTCCCATGGTTTCTTTAAATTTAAATGTTGATATTTGCACTCTCATTCACCAATCCCGCATATAAAGTTGAATTGGTGGTTCTAAAGATAAACAAATTAGCGGGCAATAAAGATTGCCCGAAGTTAAATATTATAAAACATGGATTATCAGAACACTTTAAAGTACTTATATGAGAGTATGCCTATGTTTCAGCAAATAGGTGGAAAAGCATATAAGCCGGGATTAGAGACAACACACAAATTAGATGAACATTTCGGATATCCTCATCAACAATTCAAGACGATACATATCGCCGGAACGAACGGAAAAGGTTCCTGCTCCCACACTATTGCGGCAGTATTGCAATCGGCCGGATATCGGGTCGGATTATTTACTTCCCCTCATCTGGTGGACTTCCGAGAACGTATCCGCATCAACGGAGAAATGATACCCGAAGAATATGTAGTAAACTTTGTCGCAGATCACCGTTCCTTCTTCGAGCCACTGCATCCTTCATTTTTCGAGTTGACCACCGCAATGGCATTCCGTTATTTTGCCGATCAGAAAGTAGACGTGGCAGTGATCGAAGTTGGCATGGGCGGACGGCTGGACTGTACCAATATCATCCAGCCCGACTTATGCATCATTACCAACATCGGCTTCGATCATATGCAATATCTGGGCGATACATTACCCAAAATAGCCAAAGAGAAAGCAGGGATTATCAAAGAAGGAGTTCCGGTAGTTATCGGGCGGGCAAAAGGTCACGTGAAGCGCGTGTTCACAATAAAGGGAAAAAAAGTAAATGCTCCTGTCATATATGCACAATCCATTGCCCCATACAACTGCATGGACTGGCTTTCCTATTCACAATCACAAGAATTAAGAGAACGGCTGACTAATATCCAACAAACTTTGTATGAATCGGTAGAAGATAAAGACGAAAATTTCGAACAAAATTTCCGGGAGCTATGTCTGTTTTTAAATCCGGCAGACAGCATGCACGCGCTGGACAAAATACTTGATAAAAGAAAAGATGCTATCCGAATTACAAATGGCATGTTTCCTTGCGGACTTTTTATGGAGTTAAGTGGTATTTACCAGTTTGAAAATTGCCTCACAATACTAACAGCCCTCGAAGAATTAGAAAGAATAGGCTATCGCATTCTTCCCAAAGACTATCTCAACGGTTTCTCCGATGTATGCCAACTCACCGGACTAATGGGACGTTGGCAAAAGGTGTACAGTTATCCGGATATTATTTGTGATACCGGACACAATGTTGACGGAATTAAATACATCTGCGAACAACTCGATTTTTACCAACAGACTCTCAAGCAGCAACTCCATTTCGTATTCGGCATGGTCAACGACAAAGACATAAGCAGCGTTCTGAAATTGCTACCGAAAAATGCTATCTATTATTTTACCAAAGCAAGTGTGAAACGGGCGCTTCCGGAAAACGAGCTCTTGAAACAGGCAGAAGAAGCGGGATTGACAGGAACGGCCTACCCTACTGTGGTAGATGCCGTACAGGCAGCTAAAAAGAACTGCCTCCCTAAAGACCTTATCTTCGTGGGAGGCAGCAGTTTCATTGTCGCCGATTTGTTAGCGAACCGCGATACACTCGATCTCCACTAACGCATCCTTTGGCAGAGCTTTTACGGCAACCGCCGAACGTGCCGGAAAAGCTCCGTCAAAATATGTAGCATACACGCCGTTCATCCCGGCAAAGAAAGACATATCTTGAAGGAATACAGTCGTTTTGACAATGTTTCCCATTGTCAAACCTGCTTCTTCAAGAATATGTTTTATATTCTCTAACGACTGACGTGCCTGTTCTTCAATACCTTCCGCCATTTTTCCGGTAGCAGCGTCAATAGGCAACTGTCCGGACACAAAGATCATTCCATTTGCTTCTATCGCCTGACTGTAAGGTCCGATAGCTCCCGGAGCCTTCTCACTACAAATTACTTTTTTCATATTTATTTCTTTTTCTGTTTTATTGATTTTCAAAGATAGCAAAAAAAAGCCTCTCACAAAACGAATTTTGCAAGAGGCCGTCTATTTCTTCTTAAAAAAGATTATTCAGCTTTTTCTTCTTCAACAGCAGGAGCTGCTTCAACCGGTTTTTCAACTTTTACTTCTTCTCTTGCAACATTCACCGTTACATTTACCGAAGAAGGCTGTGCTTGATACGGCATACGGTTTTTCGGATCTTCACCATATTGGTTAGGGCCTACCGTACCGTCTGCAAACAACATATAAAGTCCGAATAGTGCGTTAACAATAGGAACAAACATCAGCAGAATCAACCAACCTGATTTGTCCAGGTCGTGCAAACGTTTTACCCCCTGTGCCAAAGAGAACCACATGGAAGCAACCAATGCAGCAAGACCGATCAACAAACCGAATACCGAACCACCTGCAGATCCCATACCCGCACCTAAAATAAAGGTACCGATACCCAATGCCCATGCAATACTAAACACTATACCACCAACAATGCCTGACAGGAAATATTCGATTCTACGAATACGACCGTCAAAAGAAAAAGGAGCTTTGAACATAATTTATTAAGTTTTATATGAATAAAATAAGTGAATTATTATTCGTGTTTCTCAATATGGAAGCAAAGATATAAAAAAAATTAAATAGAGAAAGCAATTAGGCAAAAAAAAACGAAAAAGTGCCCCATTTTCTGTAGAAATCACAATCTCACCCCATCCCATTCCATTACTATCACCCATTCTTTCGGCTGACAAGTTCCGTGAGAACAGTGAGGAACTGTAGCAACCACCAAGTCACAATTGGAAGATAGTACAATTCTTAATTCTTTCAGCAACATATCCAGCTGAATCATTAAATGAAGATACTTCGTCATACACCGGATCACTCGTACATACTGATAAATACACATATCCTCTCCCCGTCTTATTCCCCCCAACGTTTTTGAGGAAATAGCAAATTCATCCATAAAAAATGCATTAATAAATGCGCTATCTGTATCCATTAAAGCCAATACCAAATTGCTTAAAAACTCATAAGGTTTTTGTTTTTCTTTCGCCATGTCATTCTATGATTAATAATTTTAAATTTTTCAGTTTATATTTGCTTTATCAAGTGCTTTCCACATAGGAAAGTAACCCTATTTTTAATATCCCGACCTTTGCTCCCGCTATCTGATAGTCAGGTAGCACAATCTTACAAAAAACAATTTTATATGAAAGTTCTAGAAGAAATCAAAGTCTCGGTTTATGAAAATGTGTATTCAAAAAAGCCCAAAGTCATGTCTTTCCTTGAAGTCATTATTATGTGTATTCATCCTGTTTATGCAACGATTATCAACACCATCCGTAGATATTATGCAGATGGAGATCATGCTGCCGCACAGAAATTGAAAAATCAACTCCCTTGCTTCACTCCGGCAGGTACATTCAATGGAGCGCATGCTATCAAACACTTCCTCCTCCCCAGTCATATTGTCGGACTCGATTACGATCACGTAAAAAATCGTCTGGAAGTCATTCAACGTTGCGCGGCAGACCCGCATACGGTAGCGGCCATAGAAAGTCCGACCGACGGTGTGAAAATCTTCGCCTATGTAGAAGATATCGAAGGCCGCCATCGTGAAGGTCAGCAATTGGTGAGCCGTTACTACAATCAGTTGCTGGGTCTGGAGAGTGATCCGGCGTGCAAGGACGAAAGCCGTCTGTGTTATTTCAGTTATTCTCCCAATGGATACGTTGCTAGTCTCTATCAGGCATTTACTTTGGAACCATTAATGAGAAAAGAAGAAAACTCCTCTTCCGGAAATGAAAAACTTCCTCCTTTCCCCCTCCAAAACAACCCTACGGAAAATACTTCTGAAGACGAAATCAACAAGTTCATTTCGTCCTATATTTTCCTTCATCCCTTAACAACCGGGCAACGCCATTCCAACGTGTTCAAACTAGCCTGTGAAGCCTGCCGCCGCCACTATCCGCAAGAAAGCATATTACGCGGGCTAACAGTCTTTTTCGAGCACACAGATTTTCGTGCCGAAGAACTGATAAGCGTATTATCATCTGGTTACAAGCAAGTTAACAATCAGACATCCGCAACAGTTCCACCGGCTTATTCCCCCTGTCAAAAAGACATAAGGACAAAAGTCCCCTATGGTACTTTAGAAAACTCCGACAGCACCGAAGAAGCCTATTGGCTGGGAGAAGAATTCAGAAAAGAGACGCCTTTATTTCCTCGTGATTTGTACAATAATCTTCCCGACCTACTGAATGATTGCATCATCGAAGACGCGAGTGACCGCGAGCAAGACATCTCCCTCCTTTCCGATCTCACAGCACTAAGTGCGGCACTTCCACAAACTTTTGGAATTTATAATCACAAAAAGTATTCCACTCATTTGTTCTGTGTTATCTTTTCTTCTGCCGGTAGTGGCAAAAGCATTGCTCAAACCGGACGCTATCTATTGGAAGAAATACAGGCCGAAATACTGTCTACCAGTGAATCCATGCAAAAAAACTACCATACAGCGCACAACACTTGGCAAGCAGAATGTCAGCAAAAAAGGAAAAAAGGAGATACATATTCCGAAGAACCTCAAAGACCTCCTTTCAAGATGTTATTCATCCCCGCCACTACCAGTTACACCCGCATGCAAATTCAGATGCAGGACAACGGTTCGCAGGGAAGCATCATTTTCGATACGGAAGCGCAAACCCTCTCCACAGCCAATCATCTGGATTGTGGGAACTTCGACGATATGCTCCGCAAAGCTTTTGAGCACGAAAACATTGATTCTTCCTATAAAGCCAACGGTATCAGTCCGGTTTATATCCGTCATCCTAAATTAGCCTTACTTCTGACGGGTACTCCCGGACAGATAGACAGTTTGTTAAGCAGTTGCGGGAACGGACTCCCCAGCCGTATTCTGACTTACACTTTCCGTGAAATTCCTCACTGGAAAGAAATGGGCGATGATTGCATTTCATTAGAAGACTCTTTCAAGCCGATTGCTCATCGTGTCTACGAACTATATAATTTCTGCCTGGCCCATCCAGTTCTATTTCATTTCACCCGTCCACAATGGAACCGTCTGAATGAGATTTTCTCACATATGCTGTCCGAGGTAGCCATGGAAGGCAATGATGATCTCCAAGCCGTAGTGAAGCGCTATGCCTTTCTGGTGATGCGTATCAGCATGATTCAAACCCGTATCCGGCAATTTGAAGCTAATGATCTTTCTCCCGAAATTTATTGTATAGATGCTGATTTCGAGCGTTCTCTTCAAATTGTCCTGTGTTGTTACGAGCATAGCCGTCTGTTACACTCATCCATGCCGGTCCCTTCGGTCCGTCCACTGAAAAATCCGAACGTTATTCGCAATTTCGTCAATGAGTTGCCAAATAGCTTCACTACAGACGAAGCGATCCGGCTCGGCGCAAAACACGATTTCAATCTCCGTAAGGTAACACGTCTTCTAAAATCGCTTAACGGAATAAAGATCAGTAAGATATCTCATGGTTCCTATATCAAGTTGAACAAGCAATAGTCACAACTGTCTTTTTTGTCCTTTTGTCCTTTTGGAAAATCGGAAAAACATTGGAGGATTTGAAAAAAACATCTCAATAATTGAAATCAAACATTGGGAAGTTTCGATACAAATCTCCCAATGTTTTTTCTATTTATCTATGCGCCTGTATACGTCACTATGCGTCATGCCGATTCCCCGATGTATTACTTTTGTCATGTAATCGATTACAAAGTTATCAGAAATTAATAATTAAAATTTAAAAAGTTATGGCACAGAATTACACTCTCATGGCTCGCAAGAACCTGTTGAAACCTGATGAAACTCCGAAGTACTATGCAGTGGCGCGTAGCGGTCGTAAAGTGACTGTCAAGGAAGTCTGCAAACGAATCTCCGAACGTTCCTCTTATTCAAAAGGAGAATTGGAAGGTTGTATCGGTGAGTTCCTGCTCGAAATAGTCAACGTACTGGATGAAGGAAATATCGCCCAAATGGGTGACCTGGGCAATTTCCGCATGAGCATCAAAACGGGCACTCCGACCGATACGGTAAAGGAATTCAAGACATCGTGCATCGATAAGGGCAAAGTACTCTTTTATCCCGGAAGTGATCTCCGCAAATTGTGTAAGACGCTGGATTATACATTGTATAAGAGCGATTCTTCGGCAGATTCGGACAAAGATCCGCTTCCTGATGACGGTGACGACAATCAAGGAGGTTCCGGCAGTGGGGTAACTCCGGATCCGTCAGTATAATCAACCGATTGTTGTTGGGTTATTGAGTTCAAAATGTATAAGTATTTATTCTTTAATTTAAATTCGTATGAAAAAGCAACTTTGGAAAAACATTCTCCAGTTTATTGTAACTATTGCAACGTCGGTCATTTCGGCCTTGGGTGTAACGTCCTGTATGGGACAGTAATCTTCTGATCATCTATATGGAAAAACCAGAAGATAATTATCTCCCCCGTGAGATTAAGTTATTGGTGATTCATTGCAGCGCAACGCGCTGCAATGTTCCTTTCACCGTAGAACAACTTCGGCAATGTCACCTGCAACGCGGATTCAAGGATATCGGCTATCACTTTTATATCACCCGGGACGGAGAGCTTCATCACTGCCGTCCGATATCAGAGCCGGGTGCACACGTGAGAGGCTTCAACCGGCACAGCATAGGCATTTGTTATGAAGGCGGACTGGACGAAAATGGGTGTCCGGCAGATACAAGAACCCAAGCGCAGCGCTTTGCATTGCTCGACCTGTTAACGATACTCAGACATCAGTATCCGGAAGCGCAAATCCTGGGGCATTATCAACTCAGTGCTTCGATTCATAAAGCTTGTCCATGTTTTGACTGTCGTAAGGAGTATATGGATATATAAAAAGAACTACGGGAGCTGTCGAACGTGCAGTCTCCCGTAGTTCTTTTTATGTTTATATCATTTATAAATCTCCCGGCTTTCCCAAGTAATAGGTAATAAGCCGTACTTCTCTCACAGAAAAAGCTTTCGTTTTCGGATGAAAGTCCGTAGCCAGTATCGCATCCATCAATGGCTTGCATTTCCGCATCCAACGCCGAAGTTTATTGACCGAAGCACGGATGGTCAAATCAGGAAAATACATCTGGGCTAACTCTTGTTTATTATAACATTTCACTACAAATTCTGAATGTTCCATCGTTTCTTTATTACTGTTTTATATGCTATAAAGTTATAAAAAATTAAACATATAAACAAAGAAAGAAGATACTATTATCCGATATAATGAGAATAAAAAGAAAATATCAACTATCTTCACAGACCGTTGATATCGTGGGAAATTAACACCAGATACACCTCCGGTGCCAGGGCGTAAATTAGAAAGGTACCGTCGTACTCTTTCTAATTCACAAAAGTAGGAGAATCATGCGTTCAGCATGAAACTAGGGACCTACATTCTCTTCATCTCACATACAAACACTCTATTAGTGCTGATTACATCTCAACATTTTATTTTATACCACTCTTAAAACTTCTTTCCAAAGCAAATGTTTATAAAAGTCTTCACTAATATTTTAAAGTCAAACCACCACGAGCGATGTTGCAGATAAAACAAGTCATACCGCAAACGGCGTAACATCTTGTCCATCGTATCCGTATAACCATTATACAAAGTTGCATACGAAGTCACTCCCGGACGAATCTGATACAAGAACTGATAACGGGGATCATGCTTAATAATCTGATCAATATAGAATTTACGTTCCGGACGGGGACCAATAAAAGCCATATCTCCACAGAAGACATTCCACAACTGTGGCAACTCGTCCAAATGGTGTTCGCGTAGAAATCTTCCTATCTTAGTCAATCGAACATCTCTTCCCCCCGCATAAAGTTGAGGGCCCATAGACTCTGCATCCAATCGCATACTGCGAAACTTATAGATATAAAACGGCCGTCCGAAACGCCCGATACGCTCTTGCTTAAATATAGCTGCCCCACCATCTTCCCGTTTCACAGCTATATAGCAAATCAAAAATAACGGAGAAAAAACGATCATTAAAACTGCTGCAACGATACAATCCCCTATTCGCTTTACATTGCGCTCAAAAGCATTCATTCCGTCCGGAATGAAATCATTGTTATACCCCATAAATTATAAATTAATATACACACAAATACCTCACAGAATTGATAAAATAGCGGACTAAACTACCAAGCGAAATACATTATACATTCATTTTAAAGATTTAAGAAATGCTCTAATAGCATAATGAATGTAATAATAAAAAGCCTTATAAAAAGAGAGTTCTTCTTCCTTTCGTAATATATTCCACTGCCATAACAATAATTTTACTTTATTTGACGAAATTGAATGGCTTCCAACACGATAAAGAGCAGTCACAGTATTCGTATTTTGCGCTTTATACCCTTTTTTTAGAATAGAAAGCCACAAAACACAATCTTCATGTCTGACATTTTTAAAATACATCTTTCCAACTTTGTCCGTATCATACAGTACGGTCAAGCATCCGATACAGTTTCCTTTTAAAAGCTGATAATAATCAACTAGTGGCGGAGCTATTATTTCACGCGCAGCACGCTTCCCAGCCTCATTGATTTTCTCATAATTTGAAAAAACTATTGCAATATCGGGTTTATTTATAAATTTTATTTGCTCCTTCAATTTTTCAGGCAACCAGATATCATCACTATCTAAAAAAGCAATATATTTCCCCTTTGCATACTTTATGCCAATATTTCTCGGAAGTGTAGGAGAGCCTGAAGGAAAATCTGTTTTAAAATATTTTATTCTTGCATCTTTGCTAGAATATTGATTTATTATAAATGCTGAATTATCGGAAGAACAATCATCAACAATAATCATTTCCCAATTTACAAACGACTGAGCTATAACCGACTCAATAGCATCAGCAATATAAGCTCCCGAATTATAACATGGAGTTATAACTGAAATACAAACATTAATTAATGGATTATCGTTCACCTTAACTTTATAGCACCGAATATAAAGATAATTAAAAAAACTTTTGATATTCCACCAAATATTGGCGAGCAGTTTCTTTTACATCAAAATTTAAAACATGTAATTTGGAAATAACCTTCATTCTATTATATAATATTCTATCACAATACAATGCATAAATTTTATCAGCTAGTTCATTCTCATTGTGAGGAGTAAACAATAATGCTGCATTTCCAACAACTTCTTTTAAGCCGTCAACATTAGTAACAACTGTAGGCTTTCCCAAAGCCATATACTCTAGTGCAGATATTCCAAATCCTTCCCAGTGAGAAGAAAGTATTCCAACATCAGAAATAGAAATATAAATTGATGGATATTGAGAATAACCAACAAAACAAACTCGCTCTGATACTTCTATTTCCTCCACTAATTTTTCACACACTATTTGACGTTCTCCACTACCAACCAATAACAAATAAAAATTTAAAGGTAATTTTTTCATAGCCCTTATTACCGTATCTTGGTCCTTTTGTTCATTAAACCGAGCAACCATCACACATAAAAAAGCATCTTCAGGTATATTAAGGGTCTGTCGAGAAATACCTTTTGCTGCAAAATGAATTATTTTATCCAAACATATGCCATTATATATAACCTTACTTTCAATTCCAGCCCATTTCTTTAAATTATCTGCTGTCCCTTTCGTTATAGATATAACTTCTTTAAAGTTACTATATACAAATCTATCAATAAGTTTAAATATCAAATATTTACGTCTATGATTATATGTATTATGTTCAGTAGTCATTAGTATTACTCTTTTACCCCATACCAAACATTTTGCAAGTACCGCATAATACTGAGCAGGAAATAAATGAACGTGTACTAAATTATACTTTAGAAGATATTTCCTTATTACAAAAATATTCAAAGGATTATATATTGAACTCCATCTACTATAATAAACAGTAATGCCATTTCTCTCTAATTCATTTTTCAATCCTAGACGCTTTTTATCAAGTACTAAAATATCAACAATACATTCATTAGAAATTAATGCAGGCAGAATATCACATAATAGAGATTCAACGCCTCCTTCAGATAAACCATTAGTAATATGCAGAATTCTCATAACCATATTTTTAGAACATAGACAAATCAAATCTATAATCGATATTATACCCTCGTATCTTATTAGAATATTAACTTTACTCTAAAATTAAAACCCATTTTTTCATGACAGAATCGATAGAGAATCGATTATGAGCATCTTGTAATGCATTTGCTCCATAGGATTTTAAAAGAGTTCTATTCTCCATTAATTTATTAAGACAATCAGCTAATCCATTAATATCTCCATCTTTTACTATAAAACCGTCAATACCAGATCTTATGATTTCACTTGGACCATATTTACAGTCAAAACTTACACAAGGTAATCCGAACATTTTGGCTTCTATTAAAACTAAACCAAATCCTTCATAACGAGAAGACATCACATATAATGAAGCTTTTGTGTAATAATCTTCAATATTAGTAGTTGCTGGAAGTATATTCACAGATGATTGGAGATTTAAATCTTTAACCATTTTTTCTAATCTTACTTTTAGGCTGCCATTTCCCACAATATTCAAAGTCCAAGAAGGATGTAAATCACAAACTTTTTTCCAAACATATATTAAACGATCAAACCCCTTTTGTTTTTCCAATCGTCCTACAGCCAATACTACTTCTGAATTAAGATTTGAGACTTGTTTTACATCAATAGTCGTAAAATTATAAATAGTTACTATAGAAGCTGATGATACAAATTTACGATATGCTCTATAATCCTCATTTGTCAATACAACCGTTTTATACGAAAATCTCACAGAAATCAATCGCCAAAGAAATCCCAACCAGCTCCCCGCATACAAATTAAAATGCTCCCACGTAATGACTTTAACTTTTGTATTCCATAAAGCAACCAATGAAAGTCTACTTAAAGCAACTCCTATATTTATTAAATAATCAACTTTACTTTCTAAAACTATTTTTCTTATTTTCTTTATCGAATATATGCTATATAAAGAATAAGAATGTAAGCTACTAATATTTATACTAGAATCTAACTTATAAAAGCTCTCAATATTGCTATCCTGTAACAAGATCTCCACTGCATATCCATTACATATCATAGCATTTGCAAACTCAACTGTCATTTTCTCCATACCAGCCGAATTAACTAAAGACTTTGCTAAAATCATCAACTTTTTCATTTCACAGGAACACCAAATTTGGGATATCTTTCTTCATACGTTTCATATCCAAAAATCACATTTTCATACTCATCAACAATACTACCACTTCTTTGAGTGCCGATTTTATAACAAGATATAATCAAAAGATACGCTAAGAAAAAAGCACGGTTCATTTTACATTTCATACTTTTATATATCAAAGGAACCAATATCCAATAAGAGAAATAAAAAAGATTTCCAAGTCTAGCTGCAACAACATTCGATTCACTTGTATAGAAGAAAACCAACATATAAATAATATATGCATTAATAAATATAATATTCACTTTTCTCGTATCAATAATCTTATTGTAATATACAACAACCAATACTGTCGTTAAAATTCGATCGAAAAGCCCAATAGTCAGTCCTTGTGGAGGATAATCTCCATCAAAAAAATAAGCTTCAATCATAATAGAAAAGCGTTCTCCTAAGATAGTTCCTATTCCACCTACTATATGAGAGAAAAAGTTAATCTTAAAAACTAAGATAAAAACTCCTATTGAGAAAAGAATAATAAATACTCTTCGAGACAAATACCTTTTTGCTATAAAATAGAAAGGTATATATAATAAGGATGTCAAATGAAACATAGCACCACATAGATTCAAAAGTAAATACTTCAAAAACTTTTTTTGTTCAATATATTTTACGGAAAGTAGAAACAGCATAATACTTTTTACATTTCGTAACAAATCAACCTCTATTGCAAGTCCCCCCATTACAAAAAAAATAAGAAAACTAAAAGCATAAGTTGGAGAATATCTAGAGAAAAAATAATGCAGAATTATTGCGTCAATAAGTACATTTATAAATAAATAAAAAAAATAATTATTATATACCGACTTTATAATTGAAGTAAATACTTGAAAAAAGGGTTCATAGTAAGAAGAAAAGGCATATTGAAGCCAATTGTATTCATAAATCGTCGGAACATCTCGGAAATTTGGATAATAATTTATCCAATCGGCACCAATAAATCCTCTAAAACCTAGAAAGAAAACCATCATAAACAAAGAAGCACAAACAATACAATTTTTCTTTGGCTTAATGTTAGATAATTCTAGAATTGCCAGGATATAATAATAAAGAATGAATAATATATACGGAATAGCCTGTAACATTATTTATTATTGAAAATATATTTAACTTTCTGTAGAACTAAGTGTGTAAAGTATTTCAACTTAAATATCAAGCTATTCTCTTCACCTCTGCTTCTTGCATTCTCTTTATACCATATTTTAAAATTATTAATTGAAGAAATTCCAATTTCATGTTCAAAAACAGATATATATATATCTACATATTTAAACCTAACTCCTAGCTTAAAATATTTATAAAACATATCATAATCTGCCCCTATTCTATATTCAGTATCAAAAGGCATAGATTTAATCAATTGCTCTTTAACAAAAACTGATTGATGACAAAATGGAAGTCGCTTATTCATCACTACAAGTGGCTCAGGTTTTTCACTTATAAAGCCGTGTTTATATTTTCCGATTGTATTCCCATATATAACATTATCTGTACATTCTATATTATGTTGAAAGATCTGCTCAATTACATTACGATCAACAAAGTAATCACCTGCATTCATAAAATTAATCCAATCACCATCTGCAATAGCAATTCCTTTATTCATCGCATAATATATCCCACTATCAGGTTCACTAACCCAATAATCAATTTTATCTGCATACTTTTTTATAATATCAACTGTTCCGTCAGTACTCCCACCATCAATAATAATATATTGCAAATTAGAATACGTTTGAGTAATAACAGAGTTAATTGTTCGTTCAATTCCTAATACAGCATTATAGGATATTGTAATAATAGTTACACGATTCACCTCCATGATATTTTTATAATATAAAAAAACAGTGTTTTCAATAGTGTCGGAGCGACATTATAACATACGGTAATTATTAAAATGATTGGCGTCCATATTTTTGAAGTTGTATTTAAAATACCATTACATTATATATGCAGACATATATTCCGCACTTCTTAACATTCCCAACCTACATTCTCTTTCAATACTCCATTACTCCCCACTACCACAAACTCTTCATCTATATTACGGCTAATAGTTGAGTTGGCCGCCACAATAACATAAAACCAGACAGACATCATTATCACATAAAAGTTTATGACTGCTTAGTGGTGTTACGCTGAGGAAGTCTATAAAATTGTTCTATTGCTGCCTGTTTCTCTGTATCTTGACGACAAAGCAATTTATTCCATACTTTCTTTATTATTTGACGGAATGTCATAGATTTCATCATTTTTAAACGCTCTTTACTATTGAAGATAAGATTAGGCAAGTTATAAGGAAACATTGGTGCATGCCTCATCTCAAAAGAAACAGTATCCAAATCAAATGACATAATACGGAGCCTATCCTCACTGATATTTCTGCCACATATATATCCCGCCTCACGAAATGTGTTCAGATAACGTGGTTTATATAGACCAGGATAATTCACAGAACAATAAGTCCCATAAGTTTCAAACTCAGAGAAAGCAGGCATAGAATTATTCAAATCACTTGCAACGAGTATTTTCTCCATCCACGTAGTGCCATCCACATCGCTTTTTTCTATTTTAGCTAACATTTCATCAACGATATTCTTAGAGAATATCATATTTTCCGCAATAAATGAATATTCAGTTTGCTTTCCATAACCAAATAATCGTTCAATCGTCCTAAAATAATTTGAATTATATTCACTCTTTGGATTAAACAATAAATACCCTTCCTCGAAAAAAGTTATAGGAGCCAGTGGCAAAGTATCTGCATCCCAAGATACATAGTAGTCTTTACAGTATTTACTTTGGGCAAATCCCAATTTTAAAAACTGCTGAAAATACCACCCTATATTTAATCTCTTATTTGGACAGTATTTCATCAGTATATCAGCAACAACCGAATATGATAACCCTGGTAATAACTTATTTTCATCAATCAATGTACATGGCACATATATCGGAATCTTCCGTTTGATTCTTACAAAGTTTTTCTTTGAAGTCAGAATATAAATATGTTCCATTTCTTCAAAACACCTATATACAAAATCCACAACACGAGGTACAAATGATACATCCTTTATTCCCGTAGGTATGATAATATCGAATTTATTCATAATTATACAGTTCAAATCACTACTGTCCAGAATAGTTTAGAACAAGCTAAGTTGTTCCTTAGAATCTGGCTTTAAAAAATTAGAATTATCAAATTGATTAAACATATCCGATAAGGGTATTCTTTCAAAAAGAATTAGCCCTATCACTTAAGAGATTATATAAAAATCTTGTTCCATATGATACAGTTTTTTAGCAATGATAAGCAGCAAATAATCACTGACCGCAATCCATATATATCTGTGTGTATACAGCATTCTCAGTTGTTCCGAAGAACGACTGGATGTGCAAGTGCTGTTTTATCCATTTGAAAAAAAGTTCAATCTGCCAACGCTCTCTATAAAGTTCCGCTACAGTAAGTGTCGTAAGTTCGAAGTCATTAATCAAAAATCTATATACGGTACTCTTCTCTTCCGCGTAATCTTCATAGATTACGAGCCTCATTTTATCAGAATAGTCTTTAGAAACAGTGGGGCCAGAGCGCCTTATTATCATGTCACAGACAACACCAGTTTGTTGATCCACTTCATATTCTTGGATAACTTCATATTTCATGTTATCCTTAGCTCTAGTTACATAGAATACATTACACTTTTGAAAGTAGTTGTAAGGCCGATAGAAATCCATATAACCTTTATCCAAAAGATAATAAACTTCTGGCTCTACATGGATTACATTGAGCCCATTTATATCATTGACTTTGCCTTCTGTAAGCCATATGAAAGTAGGAATAGAACCACGAAGATTTATCAGAGTGTGCATCTTGAAAGTTCCTTTGTTATGATGAAACTTAGCCCACGAGCAAAGGCTCAAGCAAAGTTTAATAGTGCTACTACTATCAAAGGCATATACCATTTCTTTGAGGCCAATTCTGAAATAATCATCCTTATACAAATCACTTGCTCGCTTGATGAAAACCTGTGCAAAATTTTTATAAATCAGCCAATTTTTATTTTCAGTCATCTCTGCAAAAGTAGATTTGGGTATGAGCTTCAATCCCGAATAATAAAGCTTGGAAAAAAATGCGGTAAGAGTAGCTTCTACTACTCGAAGACTAGAGTACCTTGTGAACTGAGCATAACTTAGAACCATGAACTGGTCACGACAAGTGAACTTCTTATTTTTGTAGTCTCCGTTATATTTGTCAATACATTTCTCGAGTTCATAATCAGAAAGAAGATCCATGATTTGAGCAAAGACAGTCTCTCCGTTTGACATGATGAATCTAAATAAGAAGATTACATCGACCAAAAGTATGGATTCTCCATCGGAAAATTGACAAAGCATTATAAATTATTGAATATTAATCAATTAAAAACGTTTCGGAATTCTATTTTGAACACCAGTGAATATATATCTATAATAAAAACTCTATTTTTTCAAAGAAACCAGCTAAGCATATAAAACTAAACAGACGTGTGTTCCCTTCTCCAATAAAGTATATCTTTCCTTATACATCTACAAGGATTACCTACATTTATCGTATTCTCTTCCAGGTTTTTAGTCACAACACTTCCCATTCCTACTACCGCTCCCTTTCTTATATGAACCCCCTTCAGAATAATAGAATGTGCTCCAATCCAAATATTATCTTCAATAAAAATAGATTTTGAACAATTTATAATTTCACGATCCTTATTATAAATAGAATGAGAGTCAGTTGCCCAAATCTCGATATTATCCGAGAACATACATCTATTTCCTATTATTACATTATTCTTCTCGCCCATACATACAATTCTTACTCCTCCTACAGATGTTTCATTTCCAATATAACAAATACATTTTCTACCTCTAATTATAATATTCAGGTTTTGAATATTAGTAGAAGATCCAATATAAATTTTATTAGATTCACCTGAAACATTAATTGAAGAATTAAACATCTCTCCCTTAATCATTACCTTATTAAATTTTCCCTCAACTAAAATCTTGCTTCGCCGAACTTTTATATTTACCAAATATAGTATATTCATTTTAGCTACCTTGATCCGAGTAAATATTACATCTCCACTTTTTACAATAATATTTTTTCTTAGCAAGTACCAACAATGATATACAAATAGTAATACACTTTTTATCATTCTAATATAATCTCGTTATCATTTATAGAGATAAGAAATAATTTCATCACTATATTCACCCAAAGTCAAATATGAGAAGTTTCCTAGTAATTTTTTTATTTTTGAATCATCAAAATACTTATTTTCTGTTTTTATTTTATATCTTTCTCAGGTCAAGAAATAAAACTAACAGCAACTCCTATCTTATTTGCAATTAATGCAGCAACCTCTTTTAAAGGAAAGGTTTCCCCTTCAATATTATAAATATTTCCATTAAATTGCTCATGAAACCCTCCTTTTATCATCAATGAACAAATTTCTTTTATATGAGTAAACGTTCTTTTATATTCTCTACTTCCATATAAAGTAACATTGTGATTTTTTAATGCTGAATTTATAAAATTCCCAATAGTTCCAAAGGAATAATCATGATTACACACGTTTACGTATGGTACACATATACAAAAAAATAGTATATGGAATATCAAAACTATTATTATATGCGTATAATAAATTTTCACAAATCAACTTATTAACAGCATATATTGTTTTAGTCTCTTTTTCATCATTTTCTTTAAGTGGACTATCAATACCCATATTCATTTGAATTCCTATTTATTCCAAACTCCTCTTAAGGATTTAGATAGTAGTTTCTTATATTGCAATGGAAGTAAAATTGCATATGGAACCAAAGCTATAGACATTGCAATACAGACGCCCCCAACTCCAAGCAATTTTCCCATAATTATAGCTACAGGTATAAAAAACAAACTGGAAAATATTGTACAATATAATTGAATACGTAATTTTCCAACACCATTTACAAAAGAAGCAAACATTCCAGTCCATGCATTCAATGAAACATAAATCAAAACTACTATCGATAAAGAAAATGGAATAGCTATCTCTGAACCAACCCAAATACGATAAACAATTCCTGAAAATAATAACATAAAAACTCCTACAATAATACTAACCAACCAAATAGACATCATTCTTTTCATCACCATTTGAATCCATTTAAAATCTTTTCGTACATAAGCTTCGGTTATAGCCGACCATAAAGGAGATATAACTATACTAAAAGCCATTGTTAATACTGAGAAATATTTATATGACAAATTATATATCGTTACTTGATCTGGTCCAAACATTTGCGATATCATCACATTAGCTGTTGCAAATAGAATTAAACAACCTATCTGTATAATGAAAAATTGTAATCCTAATCCCAGTAAATCTTTTGCATATTTTATTTTTACCAAATAGATAGTAGGACGTAAATTAGGATACTTAATATAAAAAGTAAAGGGGTAAGCTAATAAATAGACAATGACAGGAGACAAAGAATAAACAAATGCAATATTATACAAAGAACCAGGAATCATTGACTTCATAATTATAATAATAATGAGAGCTAGTAAATTACCTAGAAAAATGAGAAAATCATTAACTGCAGAAAGTTGAGCTGCCAAAAAAATATTACCAATAAATTTAAAGACAAATGTCAAACAAAAAAAAGTAAAGACAACAATTATAACAGAATTTAAGTTTATTTGAGAATCGACATTTAAAATTTGATTCCAATTGATAAATCCTTGCAAAAGGAAGAAACCTAACAATACTATTGAAATTATTGCAAATAATAAAAAGAAAGTTGTACTAACATATATCCTACCTTTCTGAATATCTCCAATAGCCAGAGCTTCTGCTAACTTATTTCGTAATCCATTAGCTAAGCCCATATCAAAATAATTCACCCATATCAATATAGAACTCAATGTAAGCCAAATACCATATTCATATGAATTCAAATAGTTTAAAGTAAGAGGCACTAATAATAAAGAAATAATAATAGAACAACATTTCACTAAAAATGAAACAAGTATATTCTGTTTTACTTTAATCGTACGAGTATTACCTGAAAAAAAAGACTTTAAATATATTAGTACATTATCCATCAATAACAATAATATTTTAAATAAAGTTTCAACTATGTTTTTATCAAAGACATCAAAAGATCTGCTTCGAATAACTTACAGAATATGAAAATACAAACTGAAGGAGTCTTACTCTTAAACTTTCCATCTCATGTTTTCCATTAACACTCTATTACTACTCACTGACACAAACTTTTTCCACATTAAGGTTAATGATTGAACTAATAACTATAATCACATTATCCAGAAATTTCTCTCCCTGAGAATATTTCATTATTAGACATATTATATTAATCTATTACTCCATTCCTCAAAGTATTCCACAAATTCTTTCCTATCAATTCCCAGCCAATAACGCTAACCGCACATAAAAACATACATACTAAGACATATATTTTTTTACTGGTTCCCGAAGGACTCAATGGTACCACCGCAGGCTCTACAATGGCAAAAACAGGTTTCTCTTCCTGAACTTTGGCTCTGGCTACCTGAAGCTGGTTGGCTACCTGACCATACACTTGGTAGGCAAGACTCATGTCATTCTGCAAGCGTTCCTGTTCGGCACGAACACTTTGTAAGATGACATTGTCATGAGAGTCCATATAGTCGGCATATTTCTTCTGAGCATCGTAATATTCCTGCTGGCGTTCTTTAAACAATTTATCTAAATAGAGACAATCTTCTTTTGCTTTGGAGGTACGATAATCTATTATATATTCCTGCAATTTCCTTACGACAGAATCAGCTACTACTGCGGCAACCTTGGGATTCTGCAAAGTCACAGAAACTGTAGTCATTGAGGTTTTCTTATCTACAGAGGCAGTAATCTTTTTCTTGAGTAATTCGATCTTTTTCGATTCTTTCTTGGATAATTCAATAGCTCCCTGATTTACTCTAACCGAAGTTATTGAATCTTTATCTTCTGCTGTAAATAATGATTTTACTCCACCGATTACCATACCTGGAACTCCGATTATATAGCCCCACCAAGGAGAAGATTCTTCATCCAAATAAACATTTAAAGTCATAGTTCCACCTTTCAATGCAGGAATTTTCATAGTGGAAAGTTCCAACAAGAAAGGAGTAGAAGAAACAATATCAGCGGACAAAGAAGCATTCAAGGCATCGGTGCCTTCATTCATAGAAACTCCACTTCCCAAAAAAGAAGCCGCCAAACCGGATAAACCACTGCCTTTTGTATTTCCCATTTCAGGGGAAAGGGTTACTCCAACTGTATATTGTTTGGGAATACTTATAGCTACAATGATACCTATAACCAAGCCAATACCGGCAGCTTTGTAAATTGTCTTACGAATGCCTATAATCTTACGAAGAATACCTATTAAATCGATTTCGATTTCTTCATCATTATGATTATCCTGTTTCTGCTTTATGTCTTTTTCTGATGTCTGTTCTATCATAGCGAGTTAAGATATAATCGTTATTTCTTGATTAAATTGGCAATAGAAGCAATCATCATTCCCAATGAACTAAAAGAGGTGGCATAACCCAATATATTGCCAATATTCGTCCGCTTCTTCGCCTTACTGGGAATTATAATCTCACAACCGGGTTCAACCTGTTTCTTGCCACTACCCTTCACCTTAGTCACCTGACCATTCATATAAACAATGAACTTCTTACTCTTCTTCGCATTCTCAGAATAACCTCCCGCCTGATTCAGATAATAGTCTACATCCTTGCCTTTCATATAAGAAACAGTATTAGGAACCATGACGGCACCATTGATTGTTACTGTATTATTATTCTTCGGAATAGAGACTACATCACCCTCACGCAACACAATATCTGCCGTACTTCCGGGATTGGCCAACGCCTTCTCCAAATCAATACCGACCGTAAACGTATCCTCCACACGGACACCCAGGGAATCAAGCATAGCCTCACCCAACTGACGGCTCATCAAACGGATTACATCACCCATACGTTTCTTCTCACTCGCATTGGCTACACGGGTAAGCTTCGCACCACGAAGATAAGCGTAGTTGGTGGCTCCGCCGGCTTTGTTGATCAAGTCTGAAAGACGTTCCTCCCTGCTGGTCATCGCATAGGAACCGCCGAAAAGTATTTCTCCTTCGACTGAAACATTCTGTTGAGGTTGATAACCGGGACTGCGACGAACATAAACCTCATCGTAGGGCTGAAGGACAAAGCCGGGGCGACCGTCAACTACAAAACCGTCCTTTAAGGCAAACGTATACATCTGACCGATAGTATCATTATCAACTGTACTATACGGGTTCTTTATTCTGCGGGATACATCAACACGGACTACGGAAGCGGCTTCACGCAGACCGCCTGCCTGGATGATCAAGTCCTCAAGGGTCATGTTATCCGCATAAGGATACGAGTCAGGCTGAGCCACTTCACCGTGGATGACCACATTACCCCTGTCCTCCAGGTCATGAATGCTGGGAATATAAAGAATGTCATTCTTCATCAGGGGGAGATTGGGGGAAGTACCCTCCATGATAGACTTGATATCCAAAGGGATTACTTCGGAAGTCAGGTCCTCACGCTGACGGTAAAGGACGGCACGGTTCAGGAACGCATCACCGGTAAGGCCCTGGGATTCGTTGACCAGTTCGCGGACGGTATTCAGCCTGCCGTTCAGTTCGTAGATACCGGGACGGTAGACCGCACCCCGGATTTCAAGCTTGTTGATGAAGCGGTTAAGGATAGCTTCGGCCGTCACAACATCGCCGTTGCGCATCTTATAGACACTGTAATCCATGTCCTTGACCGTGTTGACTTCATATTCCTGACCGTTCTGGCGGACCACACGCAAAGAACGGGTGTAGGCGTCGGCTTCAAAGCCGCCGGCATAGCTGATAAGCGTGGAAAGGTTCTCGTCCTTCTTCATCTCAAAACGCATCGGACGTTTCACCTTGCCGTCGATCTTGACCAGTACCTCATAAGCGGGAACTATCACAACGTCGCCTTCCTGAAGACGGATATCGTCCTGAATGTTACCTTTCATGATAAACTGGTAGACGTCGATTGTAGCGATGTTCCTGCCGTTACGGACCAGTTGGACATTGCGCAGGCTGCCGATGTCACTCACACCTCCCGCACGGTAAAGCGCGTGAAAGACAGTGGCAAAGGAGGAAAGGGAGTAAGTGCCCGGCTGGACCACTTCACCCATGACATTGATCTGGATAGTACGGATGCTGCCGAGTGTCAGACGGATGTCAGAGGTCGGGTCGTTCGTATTATTAAGACCGTTATAGATCTTGTTTAATGTTTTTTTGAGATAGTCGTTCGCTTCAGCGATCGTAAGTCCGTTCAGATTGACGGGGCCTATCTTCTGGATATTGATAGTGCCGTCGGGAGAGATCTGCTGGCGGATAGTATTCTGGCTCGCCCCCCAGATATCGATTATCACTTCGTCACCGGGGCCAAGGCGGTAATTCAAGGGGGTGGCGATATTGACACTGGGTTCGAAGGTCAGATTACGGGTGTTGAAGATGTTACGTCCGAAGACCTGATTACCGCGTGCGAGGTCTTGGGTACTAGGGTGGTCCTCCAACATATCCGAGGTGTTCTCCTTCATCTCTTCACGAAGGCGGGATTCGTTGATATCCGTACCTGTGGCGTTGGAAGCGTTCACGTTGTTCTGCTGCTCATAGAGCTGCTTCACACGCAGGGCCTGCTCCTTGGTTACACCCTTGCGGGCCAGTTCGGAGGCCAGCTGCTTTTGCTCTTTCCCTTGTCTAATCCCCTCTTTGACATATTCCAATACTTGAGAGTCGCTCATATTTTGAGCAGTCACAGGTGTAGCGCCCAACATCAATATGAGGATGAGCGCACCCATTAGTTTTTGCATTTTCATTGATTAATCTGAATTTTTAAATTCAATCGAAAGTACTAAACCGGCTCCACACATCCTGCCGGTATATCTACACACGCACATCCCAACATTGTCAGTCGGACGGCGACTTTTGATTTCCCATTCATATCTACCAGTTCCCCTTCCAGTCCTGCCAATGGCCCCTTTATTACACGTATTTTTTCTCCCGGCGCTAATGGCGATGTGCTCATACAAATCGTTTCGTCCGAATAGTCGAGCATAAATTTGAATCGTAACATTTGTTGGTCGGGAATTACAGCCGGAGTACTCTCCCCACGTAGTACCATGTAGCGGCTGATAGCGGATAAGGTCAGAACTTCTTTTTGTTCTTGTGGATCAACGTGGACGAAGATCATCATTGGAAGGATGACTCTGTCGACAACCTTGCGACGGTCACTCCAGTTATGAACTTCTTGTTGGATAGGAAGGAAATTTTCAACGCCCATTTTAGTGAGGCGCTCACTTGTTTTTTTCTCATGATGGATACGCACAATGGCGACTAACCAGCGTTTAGAGTGCGCTACGCTTCTGCCAATCACATCTGTTGGCAGAACATTTCGATCGTCATTTTTGCTAATGATCATATTTTTTTACCCCACTTTTTCCATTGCTACTTAGGCAATGAAATAATTCCTGCTGCAAAGATAGGCAAAATAATAAATAAGAAACAAGAAAAAAATGCTTTCTTTTTTACTTACCAGCCAAAATCTATAGCTAGAATATGCCGTGGGGTAATTCTCTAATACTTCACCGTCCGTATGAAGCATGCATCACTGTCACTGCCATCACTATTATTTGATGCACCATTCTCAAACCCTTCGAAACCCATAGTGAAATAGTTTATATCAAACGCACTCGATTTTTTCACATCACTACCGGTGCTACTCAGACGGTTCCGACATTGATATATGGCTCCCGGACGTTCAAACAGGTCATAGAACAGCGGAACATACTGAATATTCCCGGTACCGTCGTTATTATAGTAATCGGTACGTTGGGCATAACGCAGTGCACCTACTTTTTCTCCGTTACTTGTCATCCCTTTACGACGTCCATAACCGGATTTACCAATAGGGAAAAATATATTATGGCTATTATTTATATTGAAGACGAAACATCCGCGCATACCTTTCTTTGAATTGGTCGGATCTTCATTATGATCATATCCAAATGCTTCCTTCACCGATTTCTGTGTCTCGGTTGCACCGTCTCCATAAAGAACACCATAGGCTTTATTAATGTTACTATGAATCGAAGTAGATTCTAAGGTATAAAAATCTTCGATTGTAGCAATACGTTCATGATCTCCCGCAATGGACCAACTTGCAAAACGACTCTTTACATCATCTGCTGACGGTGCCAGTTGCGACCAGGTCTTTTGAGAGGGTGTAGTCGCTCCCAGTTCAAGAACATCGAAACTACCTGACGGCCCTAAACCAAAAGTAAACCCGGGTCTGTCATTATTGGAAGCGAGAATAGCTGTACGGTTTCCACGACGGAACAATGATCCTTCTTCCAAAGGTGACTTTGTATAAACCGGAGCATTATTTGCATCAAAACAATAAACATTATATGATGCCCATGCCGGGTTTTTATCACTTTCCGCATTCCCGTCAATAGTGATAGGAGCATAACCTTGACGTACATAAATATCATGTTCGCAAGTGTAATTGTGATAGCGCACACGTACGATAGCGCAACGGGGAGTAGAGTTTTCTGCAATTGTACCCTTAAAATCAATCCAGAAATCTATCGGATGCTCACCTGCTCCTTCTATACTTTTCACACCTGTCTGTTGCGCATTGTCACTTCCACTTCCTTCTACAGTAGAACGCAACGTAATGAAATCGTCTCCTCCCTCAACAATAGTAGCACTCCATGCTCCTTCGGAATTGAACGGCTTAAAATCTTCGGCATCGTCATAAGGCAGACGCATGAGGGTCACATGAAAATTATCACTCTTACCCGCACTACGCCATACCCCTTTCGGATTCTCAATACGACGTACTTGTATCATGTCCAAATAAGCCGTCTTGGGAACATAGGTACCTGTGACATCGTCTTTCACCTGTATGGTAAACTTGATTCTCTCTTTTCGGGGGTAGGCCGAATATGGATTATTTCCTGTAAAGCCTGTTTTTGTCACAAGCTCTTTGGCGCGGGTATATAACGGAATAGTAAAAATATGCTCCTTTCCATTACTTTTTACCGAATATTCACCGTCTGCCAAATCATCGGCGCCAATATTGCTAATCTTATAACTTCTGTTTCCTTTATTTTTTTCATTATAATAGGTCTCGTTGTATTTCGTATTAATAGGGGTTTGCCATGAGGGCTTGTCTTCGTATCCGGGAACTACAATCTTCACAAGGGAGGTCTTTCTCAATGACAAAAAGCTATTCCATGGACCGTCGTTATAAATCCAACCTGAATAATAAAAGTCACTAGGAACTGTCGGAAATGCACTTGTTCCATTTCCCCATGGTCTCCAACCTGTAAACCCGGTATCTTCATCCTTACCTAGGATTTTTGCATCCAAAGTAGAATTGGGCTTTATTTCACCCACTACTTTCAGGGTCACATTCATTGATTTATTATAAAGGTAAGAGATATATTGAGGGGTGCTCACATAGATATCGGACGGTTCTTCATACTCGATATGCCAGTCGGCATCGTTTCCGTAACCTTTGAATTTAAGAGTCAACTTATAATGGGTATTACGCGTTGCATTATAGTCGGTAGTAACGTCTTGCCCCAACATAAAACGGAACTTGATAGGTCCCGCTCCCACATGTTCGTTTGCCGCCGTGCAACGGTAGTATCCTGTCACCTCAACATAGGTACCATAAGGTTTCTCGTCTTTCCAACCGGAGCCTTCTTTTTGCTCATCAGGGTCGGGATAGTCGATATCTACGCCATTCTGCGACTGCTTCTTAGACTTACCTTTTCCTTGCATATTCTCGTAGAAGAAAAGCGATTGTGCCTTATGGGCATGGGTGTTCGTTATAATATCTTGTTCATCTCCTTCTTCTCCCTTACCCATATAGCGATGCAAATCATTGCAGATATGTATATAGTTTTCGGGCGTAAGAACGGAAAGATCTGCAGGCAATTTCTGGATTTTGATCGACTTTCCTTCCGAATATAAACCATTGGATGCAGTATAGCGTTCCGAACGAGCATGCATCTCAGGTTTCCAATCGGGATCCTTATAAGAATCCGGATCAGGAACATCTTCTGAAACTAATCCCGGAGTATTCGGATTACCCAACGAACAGGTTTTGGGAATATCTTTCAGAATAACGTTTTCGATATAAATCTGCACATTGGCATAAAGCCCGGAACCGTCAAATGCCACAGTCACCTTGGACGCGGCGCGACGCAACCAACTATGAAGTTGTACGCCCGGGGAATTAATGGTAACAAGATCATCCGGAGCATTACGGTCGGGAGTGAGACTGAACACACCGAACATCTCGCTATTTTGGGAAATATCATCAGGATCCCACTGAAGGGAGATTGCTTTCAATCCTTCACGGGTAGTAATTTTATCCTTATACTGCGTTAGATCTCCCATATTGGCAACAGCATAGATATAATACTTACCCCGCTTTATCGGACGGAGCTTGAACATTGCCGTACCGGTCTTACTATCCTCGAACTGGTTACCCTGTTCGTCTTTGTCTTCATCTATCCGGTTATCTTCCAGATTATAACTCCAACCACTTACATCGGGATCAATGACAAGGCCCTCACCTTTTACTATATAATTATGAACTAATTTTCCTGTCGTATCATAAAACAACATGCAGAGTGAATTTATATTCTGAATGGCATTGCCTTCATCACCTCCTTCGGCACGGGTAGTCCCCAGTGCTGCATCCTCCTGATCGAAACACAGGGTTACCGAAAGGGTGGCATTGCCTTCGCCTAGCTCTTCATTCATAAAGTAATCATCCCGGCAAGCTGCCGGTATGAACTGCAACATAAGCAAAATAATACAAAATATAATATCTTTCTTTCTCATACAATATCAATTCTTAGTTTCAGGTTTGAGTCCGAACTCCGGCTCAAGAATCACTTCCGCATAGGGTACTACTTGCACTTTTACTTCGTCTTTTTCCGTAAAGGTGATATCAACCAGTACATGTGTGTTACGAAATAGAGCCTTTAGATTTGGAAAGGTCTTGGTAAACGACAGTTCTTTGCCATTCTCGGACATGTCGAGCTTCAAGGTGTATTCTTGTTCACCGTATGTAGCCAATCCGGCTTTCAGTTTTTTACTTTCCGGAAGGTAAAATACCGGGAAGACCGCTTTGCCGGGTTGGTCACCCGTCATACTCGGCACTTCTAATGGTCCGTTAACTGTGACTTCCTGATGAGAAGTTTCCGAAGGGATATCGTAAGCTTGTATCCAGCCTCTCTTATCTGCCAGTTCCACATCATCCGGTGATTGTTGAGATTCATCCGCTACTTTCTTCAGCCAGTTTATCCAATAAAGCGATTCATCGTCAAAAGACATGAACAACGGTTCCCGTTTATGAGGAATCAGATAAGTAGCCCCGGCAATATCAGAAATATGAATAGCATCTATACTGACTTTACTCTTACGCTTGTTCGTGAAACGAAAAGCGAACTTCGTTGCAGCACGTACCAAATAGAATTCACGTTCTACCAGATTCTCTGCTTTAACCGGAACGTCATATACCGAACTCATTGGTATAGGATTCTTATAATCGGGAATGAAAACGAAATTGTCAACAATGCTTGCGAAAGTAGTGTTACCAGTCGTCAATGTCTCCAATTGTTCGTGAAGATCAGTAGATGCGTTCTCTTCATTAGCTATCAGATAGATTTTCTTTGTTTCATTCCGTGTCACTTTGAAAATCCTGTAACACTCCGTTTGGGGAATCTCACCGAAATCAATATACATATTGTGTTCCACAGTACCGTTTTCATGAAGAATAACAATACGTAGTGTATACATATATTCGACAGAATTATCTACTGCATCATTCACCCTATCGGATGCACGCGTTTGATCAAGAAGACCGGTACGCAGAACGAGTATGGCAGTATCGTCGTCCGGCTGTACCTCGTCCGTATAACTTACCTCCCCTACAAGATGCCGACAATAAAGCCCAGCTGACAAGTATTGTCATCCATACAATATGTCGTAGTATTTCTTTCATTCCTTTTTCTTCTTTTTTCAAAAGATGTTACTCAATCTACATCTACGTTAGAGAGTACCACCCTCCATGAGTTGATTAGTATCACGCTATTTATCCATTGATTTTGCTCGTCGAGGAAGAATGTCATATTGTATTCATCCTGTCGGTCGAGGTATTCCTGGTCGCTCATTTTTCTATTGTAATTACCTTTCACCAGAAGGGCATAATCGATAATAGGAATAGAAGCTACCAGTTTCCCTTCAGTGGTACGAATAATCAACATCGGACGCGAATACAGACTCCAGTCCCGCAAGACAAGTCTGCTCACCGTAAGTTCCGCCACGGCAACTTTGACAATTGTTGTTACACGACTTTCTTTTCCTGTCGCAATGTCCACACCAGCTTCACCCGAATAAGTAGACCACGCACGATAAACGATCGGCTCGTCTTCTTTCAGTGTATTGTCATGCGCTATCCAACCATTACGGTCTTCAATAGAAAAAGTAAAGTCGTCAACATTTATATCTTGTCCCGAAAGGTGCTGAAGCACTACACGGAACACATTCGTATCTTTCGTTAGTGGCATGACGTATGTATAATCACCTCCGTCGTCATTGGCAGGCAAACTTACGTCAAGAGAACCATGAAACAAAGGATGCAGGTCCTTATTAGAATAGGAAACACCAGTCGCTTTGTCTAGATAACGGTTCAATTTACAGTGCAAGTCTGTCATCCGGCAATTGTGCGAGGCATCGGTCACTGTAAATGACTCACCATTATCAAGACCACACCATGCCATAAGGTGATAATCACCGGGAGCAAGCTCCAGTTTCATGGTGTAATCACCGGATGCAAGGATTTCACCCTGTTCGTCAGCTTGCCACACCAACTCGCCATTAGAGTTAAAGGCATAAAGTCTGACCGACTTCACCTCATGGGTGAAAGCGTCGGCAAACTTCATGTTCATGTCATAACGAAATTTCAGATGATAGGTCACTGAACAATCGCCTTCATCGTCATAAATAGCATTGTCACACGACACCAACAAAAGTAATTCTACAAGGATTACCCATGCTTTCATCCCAAAATTTCTGATATAAGACGGTTTGTCCATTCTACATAATTATTGTTGTAATAGTATATAGTTTACAATACCTCATTACAGGTTGTCACCATTCAAGGTCGATGTTCTGTTTTACTACTCGCCATGAAAGGATATTAATACGTGCACCCAGATATGTTTCGTCATTAGTAGGCTTCTGCGGAACAATCACTTCTTCCGGATCAAGAACCGGCGTTCCAAGACCGGATACCGAATTAATGGCAATGTCATAAATATGATTACGCACAATTCCATATTTACCGTCGGTGTCATCCACTCCCGGGAAATCGTTCAGATGCTTGATGTCAGTATAATAGTAAGCTTGTCCACTCGACCAAACCCTTGCTCCGGGCATATTTGCCAGAACATCATTTACATCGTCAAGATTGGCGTATGCTGTATGATCGGCTTTATAAAAAGTATCGGTTACGCCTTTCTTCAATTGAAGGTAGCTTAAATATCTGCCACTATTTTCTGACTCGTTATCGGCATTGCCTGACTTTATGCCGGAAACGAGCTCTACTTTGTCTTTGGTAATCGGAGTATAGATTTCTTTAGCCTCTGCTGTTCCTGCACCCTCTATTGTTTTAGTATAAATCTGATCCTGCACAACACTCAACATTGCTGTCATCGCATTATCTTTTGTGTAGTCCGTACCACCCCACTTAGCCAGATCAATGGGATGAGCAACGTTACTATCATCAATAGTCACTAATACGGCAGCAATAATTGCTTGGGTACGGTTACTTACCTCCGTCGCCGGATTATAGGAACTCTTCTTACCGGTCTCATACTTATCTGCAGCATTTTCCTGACAATATAAGTTTGTACCATTATATGATTTAGAGCTGTTGTCGCTTGCGCCTTGAGTACCTACTTTACCTGCAATCTGATCATACGGTAAATAATCAAATGTGAGACCGTCAGGATTCATTGCCCAATATGAACGATGATATTCAGGATGATTCCAACTCCAAACCGGTGTGAACGCCCAAGCGGAATTAACTTTCTTAAAGAGGTATGACTGAGAAGCAGTAGATGTCACTTCCCAACCTGTGAAGATTACATATACATCTTTACCGTCAACTTGAATAAATTCGGAACCGTCCTTACTCTTTTTTAATTTCACGGCAGTATATTTTTTATCATTATCGCCATAGGTTACATCATTTTTAAGAGTCATATCCTTCCAATCGGTATATAACCGTACTTTAGCTAAAACACGCTCTACATACACATTTACCGGAGATTCTTTTGCTTCATCTTCAGTCTTTTTGAGAGCACTCGCCGGTATGTTCACTTCACAACAGAAATTATCCGAACCAAACACAGAACTTGTCATCAAGAACTTTGAGTCCTTTATATAACTATATGAACCAAACTTTCCTCGAAGTGTAGCAAGGTCCATGCTAGCCGTACCCAGTGCTATTTTCTCATGATTAATCACAGCGACCATAGATTTAAGTTGGTCTAAGTTGTCGCCCTCCCTGGTATTGATAACAATTACCGCATTCAACTTTTTCTCAATATTAGGCATATCCTGTCCGGCAGACTCAGTTTCGTCCTTTTTACAGTCATAGTAATTCGTACCGTCGCTTTTAACTGAACAAGGACTACCATTCTCCTTGAAAAAATAAAAACGAACCGATTCTACATCATTTTCAACACTTTCCCCTTCTTCATAAAGATCTCCGGACTGATCCCCTGCCGCTCGCGTCCTAAAGCCAGTAGTATTCGTAATATCGACAGACATAAAACGAGCGTCAACATTAGTTTCAGAGGGAGCATTCTCAGTCATGTCACTGTTGGAACAAGCACTAAGAACCATTATTCCTAACAAGTTCCAAAATAAATTTGATAACTTCATATAAGTATATATTAATGGATTAATAAATTATTTATCTATTTTATCTATCTCAAGCAAAATGATTTCAGCCTGTTGCACTCCTTTGTTCTTCGCTTCATTCAACTGCTTGCGTGCAACGGTGTAATCTTCAACAAGAAAAGCATAAACTCCACGAGCATATAGTGCCTCGGGTGAATCTCCCCCTTTCTGGAGATAACGCTTTGCATTTTCAACGTCTTTACGCTGCATTGCTGAGTTTGCCGCATTCAGATTGGCTATCTCATCGTTAGGATACATCCTTACAGCTGTTTCAAACACATCATTGAACTCAACGCTCCCCGGCTCGTAAGTCTGAGCCACAAGATAAAACTCATTGAGACTGAGTTTTTGAGGCTGTGTCTGCATGATACGTTTTATCTCTTCTACGTCACTAAAACTACGAATAGTATAGTCAATACGATAATCTGTGTGACGCAATGCAGGATAACAATTCTGCAATAGAAAACGATATTCTTCAGGATAAGTCCGTTTAATTTTTGCTTCTTTCGCGTCAGGGTCTAAACTACTGTCAATCATGCCCAGTATCTCCGAACGATGCACAAGATTGGATTTTTCGACATATTGACGCAATCCTTTCCAATCTTCCGGTTCATACTCTGTAACAATCACACTGTCATTAAAATGATATAGTTGCTTGATATGATTCTTTAATGCAGCTGTACGACCTATCGCCAGATCCCGATTATGAGAATATGGACTTTCGGGAGAAGCGTAACCTTTGAGCCATACGGAAGTTATGACTACATCCTTGTCATTACGGACTGAATCAATAGAGGCCTGTATTTTACCTAGTTCGTATGTATTCCGCCGATACTCAGGATATATCACTGTCTTATCAACCGGAAAATCGATGAAAGCAGAACCGGAAAGTGAACGATGCTTAACAGTTTCTGCCTGCGGATGAATATAAAGTAACTGTGGACTGAAAGGAAGCGCTTCAACGTATGAGCCCAATGGATCGTTCCATTCCGCCAATAGCGTATTACAACAACCGTAATCACTGCGATACAACTCCAATGAGGCACCATTCATCCATTTATAATAGGGTACTATTGCATGATATACTACACTTTCAGGTTTCGAACGTGCTTTAAAAGACATTTCATCTTTGCCGGATAGCATACTCTCACCATTCCGTACATAATAATAATAACGCTGACGCCCATAAACGCCTACTGAAGAAAGTTCCAAGGTATCTACCGTACTGATAAAACGAGGAGTGAGCAATACGGCTCTATTGCTTTCCACATCCAGACGTGATAGATTCATATTCATATCAACTACCATATATTCACCGTTTCGTTCAATCTTCAGATTGTCGGCTATCACTCCGGTTGTTTGTTGGGCATTCAGCATACAACTTGTTCCAAATAAGGCTGTTATAATTAGGTAAGTTCGTTTCATAGCATACTCTTTTAGAATAAATAGACTAAATTCACCGCTGCTTTAGTGGGACCAAAGTAGTTGTGTGGTTTGTTCTTCTCTATCTTCTTTCCACACCCGGCACATTTAAATCGGTCATAACGGGTATAAGAATAGCCGACTCCTATCTCTGTTTCGAAATTCCAGTGCCGCCCTAATATCCAGGTATAACCGTAAGCAATACCTCCACCTAGAAACCAACCTTGATACCTAGTGTCTTTAAGAGTAGAAAAATCAGTACCAAGCAATTTGAAATTAATATCAATACCGCCTAAATTATACTGCCCGCCATGAACATGGATTCCGATAAAATGGCCTGCAAACCGGTCACAGAACCAATAACGAGCTTCAGGTTGCACCGCCCAATGTTTCCACCGACGACTATGCGATAAAGTCCATGCGTTGAGTCCTCCACTAACGTCCAACGTCCAACGCGGAGCAAGCCCTACCTCGATGCCTGCATTTATATTCATAAAAGCATCAGATAGAATATTAGTCTTTAACGCTACATCCTGCGCATTTACTGTATGAACCACACTTATCGTGGTCATTATCAGAAGAAAAATCCCTCGTTTCATTATTTGTGTGTATTCTTGTTCTTTATAATTATTGTAATTTCACCTTAAATAACTAGTCAAACAGACATAATAAAAATAAATTTTATCAGTAACAAAAAAAATACAGTTAGTGAAACTGTATTTTCTCTTTTTAATATGTTTATACTGATCGTTTGTTTGATAGGTTATTGGGATACTTCTCTTATCAAGAAAAGTATTAGACGATGCAAAGTTATAAAAAATGGGATATATGATATTATATTCAATAAGAAATTATGCTTTATAACAAAAAAAATTAGCTTCTTTTATTAAATGTTAAGCCGCTTATCATAACAATACAATATCGATATCTTAAAAAAAACAAACTTAGCTTATACTACTTACGTATAAATTATATTTAAATAAAATGATAGCAATATAGCAAATAGAGAAATAAAAAAGCTGAATAACTTTTACAGTTAGACAGCCTTTCGTTATTTTTTAACTAGCTTTTTCAAGAATACAACCTACCACTTATAATTAATACCGAAACTTAGCAATTCTTTCAACTGGAAGAAGCTGTCGCCTTCAGTCGGTTTGGAGCTATCGTCAAAACGAGTATGCACATAAAGTTTTGTGGACAAATAACGGTTCAAAATAAAGTTGAAAGTATTTTCCCATTCCACACGTGCCCAATGATAATTGGTCAGATAGTTGAGACGGGATTCCAATGTAACGGCAGTGATAATATTCCAATTGAATGTCGATTGCAATTGAGAACCGAAATCATTCTTTGAACATTTGCCTTTTTCCAAGCCGAATTTAGTTTCGTCTACTTCTGAATTACCGATGTAACGCAAGTTATAGGTCAATGGAGCCATAAACACGGAAAGGTTGAATTTCTTCTTGTTCAGTTTATAGTCCATACCGATACTGACTGCTAAATCTGCCGGAGACATGAAAGCAGAAACCAAATCTTCACTATTGGCCTTGTATCCATGGCAAAACTGAGTCTTGAACTCTGAAGAAATCGTATAATACCAATTTTTAAGTGCTCTTAAACCTAACTTATTATATAAGCGGAGTTGGTCGGTATTAAAGAGGTATTTATGGTATTCATCCGACGGAGTGGAAGTCATGCCCAACTTAGCTTCAAGCTGATTCTCGAACAAGATCTTCTCGTTGTCGTTGTAATTTGCAAATATCTGAAAAGTAGCTAATCCGGAGAAGTTACTTTCTCCTCCCTTATACCAGTTGTCCGAAAGGTGGTTCTGGCTGATCTGCAACGATCCGTTACCACCGGTCACCCACCAGTTAGGCTTGCTGATCTTAATATCGGCCTTCCCTACATTATCACTCATCTCCTCACGCTGAAACAAATGAATAACGTTTGCTTTCGGGGATATTTTCGGCTTCACATCCCGACGGAAAACATCACGGCTCATGATCCGGTCCTCCGTAGTAACAACCAATTCCGGACGTTTCAGATAAAGATCCATTAATGCGTTGTTGACCAATATATTGGCTCGTTTGGTTTTAGTAAATACCAGCGTATCATAAGGCAAAAGCTCTGCCGTCAGATTCGGAGTAGTATCCAACTGTATCGGCTTCCAGTCTATTGTAGAATATTGTTTCATCGGAGCATAATAATATGCCAATGGAGTAAACAGGCGGAAATAATCGGGATCGGAAGGAATATAACGTGCCGGCACAGAAGGATCATTCAGATAATCCAACTGAGCAATATACTTATTATATAAATAGGAAACTGTATCCAACTTAGGAGTCGGTCCCGACATATTGAGTTTCAGCATCAAATATTTCTGAAGCTCCGTTGAAAGCGTATCCGATCGCACCACCTTGGCTTTCGCCACCACTGTTGAAGACTTTGTTACCTTCTTGGAAGGCTTGACAGCCTGTACAGGAGCAATCTGCACTGAATCGGCCGGAATTATGGAATCTTGAACGGACTCCTGTGCAGAAAGCGGCAACATGAATAACAGCTGAGTAAAAGCTGAAAATAAAATAATAACTCTCTTCATATTTGTCTATGGTTTAGGATGCAAAGCTACATTATTTTGTTTAGAAATCATAGGATTCTTTCAAAATTGCATTTTTTAATAAAATTGTAGCCGCGAAAGTCTGCAATCTTCCTCTTTTTTTTATAATTTTGCGCTTTTTAAGTTCGTAAGAATTTGACTAAGTAAACAATTATTAAAACAGTTATAGCTGTGGGAGAAACAAAGTATATTTTCGTCACCGGTGGTGTTGCCTCTTCATTAGGAAAAGGTATCATCTCATCCTCCATCGGTAAGTTGCTACAAGCAAGAGGTTATAATGTAACCATTCAGAAGTTTGACCCGTATATCAACATCGACCCGGGAACATTGAATCCTTATGAGCACGGAGAGTGCTATGTAACCGTAGACGGACACGAAGCCGACCTCGACCTGGGACACTACGAAAGATTCCTAGGCATACAAACGACAAAGGCGAACAACATTACTACGGGACGTATCTACAAGAGCGTTATTGATAAAGAACGTCGTGGTGATTATTTGGGTAAAACCATTCAGGTGATTCCTCATATCACAGATGAGATCAAACGGAACGTAAAGTTGCTCGGCAACAAATACAAGTTCGATTTTGTAATTACTGAAATCGGCGGTACAGTAGGCGACATCGAGTCACTCCCCTACCTCGAAAGTATCCGTCAGTTGAAATGGGAACTAGGCAAGAACGCTCTTTGCGTACACCTGACTTATGTTCCTTATCTTGCCGCTGCCGGAGAACTGAAAACTAAACCGACACAACACTCGGTTAAAGAACTTCAGAGCGTAGGTATCCAACCGGATATACTGGTATTGCGTGCCGAACATCCATTGAGTGACGGACTGCGTAAGAAAGTAGCACAATTCTGTAATGTAGACGACAAAGCCGTAGTGCAGTCTATTGACGCGGAAACTATCTATGAAGTTCCTATCCTGATGCAGGCACAGGGACTAGACAGCACCATTCTTGAAAAAATGGGATTGCCGGTAGGTGAAACTCCGGGACTCGGTCCATGGCGTAAATTCCTTGAACGCCGGCATGCTGCAGAAACAAAAGAACCGATCAATATCGCTTTGGTTGGAAAATACGACTTGCAGGATGCTTACAAGTCAATCCGTGAGGCTTTGTCACAGGCTGGTACTTACAACGACCGTAAAGTAGAAGTACATTTCGTTAACAGTGAAAAACTGACTGACGAAAATGTAGGCGAAGCACTGAAAGGTATGGCGGGGGTGATGATCGGTCCGGGATTCGGTCAACGTGGTATCGACGGCAAGTTTGTTGCTATCAAATATACGCGTACACATGATATTCCGACTTTCGGTATTTGTCTGGGCATGCAATGTATCGCTATCGAGTTTGCCCGTAACGTACTGGGATTTGCTGATGCCAACTCACGTGAAATGGATGAAAAGACTCCGCATAACGTGATTGACATCATGGAAGAACAGAAGGCAATTACCAACATGGGCGGTACGATGCGTCTGGGTGCTTACGAATGTGTATTGCAGAAAGGTTCGAAAGTTTTTGAAGCTTATGGACAAGAACATATTCAGGAGCGCCACCGTCACCGTTACGAGTTCAACAACGACTACAAAGCACAATACGAAGCCGCCGGCATGAAATGCACTGGTATCAATCCGGAATCGGATCTGGTGGAAATCGTAGAGATTCCGGCTTTGAAGTGGTATGTCGGTACTCAGTTTCATCCGGAATACAGCAGTACGGTATTGAACCCTCATCCGTTGTTCGTGGCGTTTGTGAAAGCTGCTATCGAAAACGAAAAGTAATTTATAATTTGTAATTAAAATAAGAATGGATAAAAATACCATTACAGGTCTCGTTTTAATAGGTATATTATTGGTAGGATTCAGTTTTCTGAGCCGTCCGAGCGAGGAGCAGATTGCTGCACAGAAGAAATACTACGATTCCATTGCCTTGGTACAACAGCAAGAGGAAGCACTGAAAGCGAAAACGGAAGCCGCATTGGCCAACAACAAGAAAGAAGCTGCAACAACAGCCGATTCTTCCGCCTTGTTCTTCAACGCCATGCACGGAACTGATTCTAAAATCAGCATCCAGAACAATGTAGCGGAAATCACTTTTGCAACAAAAGGCGGACGTGTATATTCAGCTACACTGAAAGAGTACATGGCACAGGATAAAAAGACACCAATTGTACTGTTCGACGGTGATGATGCTTCGATGAACTTCAACTTCTATAACAAGGAAGGGGCGATCCAGACAAAGGATTATTTCTTTGAAGCAGTGAACAAGACGGACAGTAGCGTGACTATGCGTCTGGCTGCGGATAGCGCAAGCTACATCGATTTCATCTATACACTGAAACCGGACAGCTACCTGATGAACTTTGAAATCAAAGCGACAGGTATGGCAGACAAATTGGCCAGCACTAACTATGTAGATATTGACTGGTCCCAACGTGCCCGCCAACTGGAAAAAGGTTTCACTTATGAGAACCGTCTGTCTGAGTTGACTTATAAGGTAACGGGAGATGATGTAGATAACTTGTCGGCTGCCAAAGATGATAGTCAGGAGCTGCAAGGACACATTGACTGGGTAGCTTTTAAGAATCAGTTCTTCTCTTCTGTATTCATCGCCGAACAGGACTTCGATAAGGTTTCCGTAAAATCAAGAATGGAACAGCAAGGCAGCGGATATATCAAAGATTATTCCGCTGAAATGAATACCTTCTTTGATCCTAGCGGAAAAGAACCGACAGAGATGCACTTCTATTTCGGTCCAAACCACTTTAAGACCCTGAAAGCGTTGGATAAAGGCCGTACTGAGAAATGGGAGCTTCACAGACTGGTATATCTGGGCTGGCCGTTGATTCGCTGGATTAATCAGTTTATCACAATCAACGTATTCGACTGGTTATCCGGTTGGGGCTTGAGCATGGGTATCGTACTGTTGATTCTGACTATCATGGTAAAAGTCGTGGTTTACCCCGCTACCTGGAAAACGTATATGTCATCTGCGAAGATGCGTGTACTGAAACCGAAAATAGACGAAATCAACAAGAAGTATCCGAAGCAGGAAGATGCAATGAAGAAGCAACAGGAAGTCATGGGACTCTACAGTCAGTATGGTGTGAGTCCAATGGGCGGCTGTCTGCCGATGTTATTACAGTTCCCGATTTTAATGGCCTTGTTTATGTTTGTACCAAGCGCTATTGAATTGCGTCAACAAAGTTTCTTGTGGGCGGATGACCTTTCTACTTATGATGCATTCATCACGTTCCCATTCCATATTCCGTTCCTGGGTAACCACCTCAGCTTGTTCTGCTTGCTGATGACGGTAACAAACATCTTGAATACGAAGTATACAATGTCGATGCAGGACACAGGAGCACAACCGCAAATGGCGGCGATGAAGTGGATGATGTATCTGATGCCGATTATGTTCTTGTTTGTCTTGAACGATTATCCGTCAGGCTTGAACTATTACTACTTCGTATCGACATTGATTAGTGTGGGAACTATGATTCTTCTTCGCAAAACGACCAATGAAACGAAATTGTTGGCTATTCTGGAAGCGAATAAGAAGGATCCGAAACAAATGAAAAAGACCGGATTTGCTGCCCGCTTGGAGGCGATGCAAAAGCAACAGGAACAGTTGCAGCAGCAAAGACAGAATAAGAAATAAGGAGAATTTCCTGAATATATTCTGAGAAAGCCGGACACCTATTTTTGGTTGCCCGGCTTTCTTTCTCTAATAATTAATCGTATGAAAACTAAATATACTTATAAACAAATCTGGACTATCGCCTACCCTATTCTGATTAGCCTGATTATGGAGCAGCTCATCGGCATGACGGATACTGCTTTTCTGGGACGTGTCGGCGAGATTGAACTGGGGGCATCTGCCATTGCCGGTGTATACTACCTCGCTATCTTTATGATGGCATTCGGTTTCAGTATCGGAGCACAGATTTTGATTGCACGCCGTAACGGTGAAGGTAATTACAAAGAAATCGGTCCGATCTTCTATCAAGGTGTCTATTTCTTATTGGTAGTGGCAGCTATACTATTTACACTGTCTATTGTATTTTCACCACATATCCTGAAGAATATCATTTCATCCCCACATATCTATAATGCAGCCGAAAGTTACATCCATTGGAGGGTTTATGGCTTCTTTTTCTCGTTTGTCGGTGTGATGTTCCGCGCATTCTTTGTAGGAACGACACAGACCAAGACGTTGACACTAAACTCAATTGTAATGGTGTTATCGAATGTGGTATTCAATTATATCCTGATCTTCGGTAAATTCGGGTTCCCGCAACTGGGTATTGCAGGGGCTGCTATCGGTTCGTCTTTATCGGAACTGGTATCGGTGATTTTCTTTATCATCTATACTTGGAAACGGATTGACTGCAAGAAGTATGCTTTGAATATCCTGCCTAAATTCCAGGGTCAGACGCTGAAACGGATTCTGAATGTTTCAGTCTGGACTATGATTCAGAACTTCGTCTCTCTGTCTACTTGGTTTATGTTCTTCCTTTTTGTGGAACATCTTGGAGAACGATCGTTGGCTATCGCCAATATAATCCGCAATGTATCGGGGATTCCGTTTATGATTGCAATGGCTTTTGCCGCTACCTGCGGTTCGCTGGTCAGTAACCTTATCGGTGCAGGCGAACAGGATTGTGTACGGGGAACTATCAGGCAGCATATCCGCATCGGGTATGTATTTGTAATTCCAATATTGATCTTTTTCTGTCTATTCCCGGATCTGGTTCTGAGTATTTACACGGATATGCCTGATTTGCGGGAAGCGTCTATTCCTTCTCTTTGGGTGTTATGCTCAGCCTATCTGGTTCTAGTACCTGCCAACGTCTATTTTCAGTCGGTATCCGGTACGGGAAACACGCGCACAGCCTTAGCTATGGAACTGTGTGTACTGGCAATCTATGTTACTTATGCAACCTACTTTATACTATATATGCGAATGGATATCGCATTTGCCTGGACTACGGAAAGTGTATACGGCATTTTCATTCTAATATTCTGTTACAGGTATATGAAGAAAGGAAACTGGCAGAAAAAGAAGATTTGAATCCTTTTTTCATTATCTTCGCAAGAAAATAAACATTTTATAAAATATATGAGACAAGCTAATTTATTTATGATGTCGGCAGCAATGTTGTTAGCTGCCTGCGGAGGCACAAAAGACGCAGGCAAAACAGACCAAGTGCTTATCGAGAAATCGAACATTAAGATTGAAGGGAAACGCATGACTCCCGAGGCACTCTGGGCTATGGGACGTATCGGCGGATTCACAGTATCGCCTGACGGAAAGAAAATTGCGTATACGGTGGCCTATTACAGCGTACCGGAGAACAAGAGTAACCGCGAAGTTTTCGTGATGAACGCAGACGGTAGCGATAACCAACAGATCACACGCACACCTTATCAGGAAAATGAAGTGACATGGATAAAAGGAGGTACTAAGCTCGCCTTTCTGAGTAACGACAATGGAAGCAGCCAGCTCTACGAAATGAATCCGGACGGCAGCGAACGCAAGCAACTGACCAACTACGACGGTGACATCGAAGGATATTCTATCTCACCGGACGGCAAGAAACTGCTATTTATCTCACAGGTAAAAACTAAAGAGAGTACGGCTGACAAGTATCCGGACCTCCCGAAAACCACAGGTATCATCGTCACTGACCTGATGTACAAGCATTGGGATGAATGGGTAACGACTGCTCCACATCCTTTTATTGCAGATTTTGACGGCAACGGCATTTCAAATGTTGTAGATATTCTTGAAGGCGAACCTTACGAAAGCCCGATGAAGCCTTGGGGCGGCATAGAGCAACTGGCTTGGAATACAACTTCGGATAAGGTGGCTTATACCTGCCGAAAAAAAACAGGGTTGGAGTATGCCATTTCAACCAACTCGGATATTTATGTGTATAACCTGAATACCAAAGAGACGAAAAATATCACCGAAGAAAATAAAGGATATGATACAAATCCGCAATATTCACCGGACGGCAAGTATATTGCCTGGCAGAGCATGGAGCGTGACGGCTACGAGGCTGACTTAAACCGCTTGTTCATCATGAATCTGGAGACGGGTGAAAAGCGTTTTATCAGCAAAGCTTTTGAATCGAATGTAGACGCATTTGTATGGGGAGCTGACGCCAAGACTATTTACTTCACAGGAGTATGGCACGGAGAATCACAGATTTATGCACTTAATCTGGCGAATGATTCTGTTAAAGCCATTACTTCCGGAATGTATGATTATGAAGGGGTCGCTTTATTCGGGGATAAACTGATTGCAAAACGTCATTCGATGAGCATGGGTGATGAAATTTATGCAGTAGCATTAGACGGTTTGGCAACTCAACTGACACAAGAGAACAAGTTGATCTACGACCAATTGGAAATGGGTAAGGTGGAAGGTCGCTGGATGAAGACTACTGACGGCAAGCAAATGTTGACATGGGTAATCTATCCCCCGCAATTTGACCCGAACAAGAAGTATCCGACATTGTTGTTCTGCGAAGGAGGTCCCCAGAGTCCGGTAAGCCAGTTCTGGTCTTATCGCTGGAATTTCCAGATTATGGCAGCTAATGATTATATCATTGTTGCTCCCAACCGTCGTGGATTGCCGGGATTCGGTGTGGAATGGAATGAACAAATCAGTGGTGATTACGGTGGTCAGTGTATGAAGGATTATTTCACGGCTATTGATGAGATAGCGAAAGAATCGTATGTCGACAAAGATCGCCTGGGATGTGTAGGTGCCAGCTTCGGAGGATTCTCCGTTTATTGGTTAGCAGGACATCACGACAAACGCTTCAAGGCATTCATCGCTCACGACGGTATCTTCAACATGGAAATGCAATATCTGGAAACAGAAGAAAAATGGTTTGCTAACTGGGATATGGGCGGTGCATACTGGGAGAGACAAAACCCGGTGGCGCAACGCACCTTCGCCAACTCCCCTCACCTCTTTGTAGAGAAATGGGATACTCCAATCCTTTGTATTCATGGAGAAAAAGATTATCGTATCCTAGCCAATCAGGCAATGGCTGCTTTCGATGCTGCCATAATGCGTGGCGTTCCGGCAGAACTGCTAATTTATCCGGATGAGAATCACTGGGTACTGAAACCGCAAAATGGCGTTTTGTGGCAACGTACTTTCTTCGAGTGGCTGGATAAATGGGTAAAGAAGGCTCCTTCAGAGTAAGACCTCGAGTAAATAAGATAAACTCCGAAAGGTGAAAAATCAACGAAGGCTCTATTCTCAATCATTGAGTTCAGAGCCTTCTACATTACATCCGTCAAAATTCGCTAAATTTACTCCGAATATATATTTTTAATCTCTACGATATACATTTTATGAAATCCTCCATGAGCACCACCATACCATTTCTCCAATGATTCTTTGTCCAAAAAGCATTCGGGCTTGATACCGTCCGCATAAAGTTTCTTACATTCCAGACTTAAACGGGCTTGTTCAAACACCACATTACCTCCTTCCGTAAAAACAGGCTTCAAGCCGGTTTCTTTGACCTTATCTGTATTACGACCTGACTTTGAACCGCATACTGCATGAATTTTCTTATTTTCTTCTCCTAAAAAAGAAAGTGTCAGGTAATCACTTTTTTCAATGAACTCATAAGTATATCTTTCGGGACGGACAAAGACAAAGGCTACAGGCTTATTCCACAGCCACCCAATGCCACCCCAACTTGCTGTCATAGTGTTGAACTTCTCCTTTGTTCCGGCTGTAATCAGCATCCATTCTTTTCCGATAGCTTCGAAAAAGTTGTCTTTTAAGTCTTTTACTTCTAATTTCTTCATCTCTTTATACATTTATAATTACTTCTTCTTGCTTAGTTTTACTATTTCTCCCAAATAAGGTATTTTTACCGGGATCTTTCTTTTCTTTGCTTCTGCCGCAAACACTTTAGGAGGATCGTGCAGAGGCTCATCCGACAGATCAAAAGTTCCATAATGCATAGGGATAGTAAGTCCTGCATGCATTTCTTCTGAGGCAGTCAGGGATTCGTAAGGGGAAATATGGTTGGGACGCATAAACCAACGGGGTTTGTATGCACCGATACCTAGCAAAGCATAATCAGGAGCACCGAACAAATCGGGAATCTCACGAAAATGGCTGGAATACCCTGTATCACCACTATAATAAAGTGAGATATTGTCACCCTGCAACATAAAGGCTCCCCATAACCGTTGACCGCCGTCACGCACAGAACGTTTGCTCCAATGTTGTGCAGGAAGGAAGGTTATCTTTAATCCTTCGTCTTCTATCTGTTGATACCAACCTGCTTCAACAATTTTCATTTCCGAGAACCAACTTTGAATCAATTCACCTGTTCCCAAGCCACAAAACAGTTTCATCTGCGGATTATTTTTCAGCAAATGGGCGATACTCTGTTTATCCAGATGATCGAAATGATCATGACTGACAAGGAGATAATCAATCTCTGTAAAAATGTCGGGATTCGCAGGAAACTCACTTTGCCGTTTTACAAAGGGAATATTTCCGAATACGGGATCGAACATGACTCTTTTACCTGCCAATTGGAGGAAGAAAGAGTTATGCCCCAGCCATATCAACGAATCTCCCACTACGGCATCCAGCGAACGAAGATAGCAGACCTTCGGATCCCACTTCACAGCCTTCTTTTCTTTACGCTGAGGGTTAGGCGACAAACGCCATTTCAATACACTGCCCATACCCGGACGGAAGCGGTGTTGTCTGTTAAAAAAGCGCCCGCGCACCATCGGATTGCCTCGCCAATAAGGATTGACAGTAGCTAAACGTTCATTTCTCCTGAAACATATATGTTCACCCATTTTTATACTTATCGAATACGTCTTTACAAACTTAATAAAAAATCCCGATTTACCATAGATAAGAACAAACAAAAAATGTACCCTGGACACACTATCAGGGTACATTTAGTTATAAAAGAATAAATATTATCCTTTTTTAATAGAATAAACTTGGTTAAAAGTGGTGCAAACCATATAAAGGCAGTTGCCAGCCTAGTGCTGAAAGATTAATAATCATAATAACCGCACCCAATATCCACAGAATCAGTAACGACCACTTCAGTCCTGTCCCCATTGGTGCCCAATGGAACAACTGACGTAGAATCGTATATAAAAAAGCTCCCAAAGGAATACCAATCAAAACAACCCCGGCAATCGTACCAAGTAACGTCATCATAGGAGTGACGGAAGCGATAGGTGTCCAGTCAATAGCAGGGAGTAATTCGTACAACAAGGCTCCCCCACTCACCGCTACGGCGATTGCTGCAAATACCAAAGCAACCAATACTATAGCAAGTACAAACAGCACCGGACAACAGATTATGACAAGAGCAACCAAGAATATCTTGAAGAAAACGGCAGCAATAGCCACAAACACGTCTCCTATCTTTTGCAAAAAGGTACGTGGTTTACCGGAATTCACATAATTATTTACCCCGTCCGCTACCCGTTCAAAACCGTCCGTCACCGTCTTGCCAATATTCTCAATCGTCACCGCTTCGCCACGCATACTTAATTTCTCGGCTGCTGTATGAGCCTCCGGTATCACAATCCACCCGACTATATAAAGTATAATCATCGGGCAATAAGGAACAAACACCAGTACAATCATCAGAATACGCACCAGTGTTATATCCCAACCGAGATATGCGGCCAATCCTGCTGCTACGCCCCCCAACAACTTACTGTCCGGGTCACGAAACAAACGACGTGGACCGGCAGTTCGTGTATATGTCTGACTGGCAGAAGATGATTGCTCTGTTCGTTTATTGGACTCGGCATCATCTTCGGTAATTCCAAAATCTTCCGGTTTACCTACACGGGCTATAACTTCTTCCACATCCTGAACTGTAACGACTTGTTTTCCCGCAGCTACTTTTTCAGCAAATAATTCGGCAATACGCATCTCAATATCATTTATAATCTCCTCCGCACTCTCTTGTTTACGAAAGTAATGCTTCAGATTAGACAGATAATTGTCTAACAGACGGTAGGCATCATCATCTATATGATAGACAGTTCCACCTAAATTTACGGTCAATGTCTTTTTCATTTCTATTATTTCTTTATTCTAATTATCTATTGGCTATGTGATTTACTGTTTCGGTCAACTCTTTCCAGGAAAGTTCGAGTTCTCCCAAAAAAGTTTCTCCCTTCTCCGTAAGTTTGTAGTACTTGCGAGGTGGCCCTTGCGTGGATTCCACCCACTCATAACTTAACAGATCATCATTTTTTAAACGCGTCAGCAATGGATACAAGGTACCTTCCACCACAATCAGTTGAGCTTCTTTTAACTTCTGAATAATATCCGAAGCGTAAGCAGGCTCCTTATGCAGCAAAAGCATGATGCAGTATTCAAGCATGCCTTTTCTCATCTGGGATTTTACATTGTCTACTTTCATTGTTCCTTTTCTTTTGAATGGCACAAATATATGTATTACTTTAGTACCTTGCATTACAAGGTACTATAAATTAATAATAATTAAACTATCAAAGAGAATTCACCTTATTACAAAAAGAAATAATAGCTATATTTGTATCCCATTAAACTACAAAAAACAGGTATGTTGACAATTCAAAAAGTAACGGTTGCCGATTGTGAGCTTATTAATAAAATGGCAGGCGAAGTATTCCCTGCAACTTACAAGGAAATCCTATCTCCCGAACAATTGGATTATATGATGGACTGGATGTATGCTCCCGAGAATATACGCAAACAGATGGAAGAAGAAGGTCATGTCTATTTCATAGCCTACAAAGAGGGAAAGCCCTGTGGCTACGTTTCTGTGCAGCAACAGGAAAAAGATATTTTCCACCTCCAAAAGATTTATGTCCTCCCTCATTTTCAAGGTAGTCATTGTGGCAGCTTTTTATTTAAAGAAGCCATTAAATATATTAAAGAAATCCACCCGGAGCCTTGCCTTATGGAACTAAATGTGAATCGGAATAATAAGGCATTGCAGTTTTATCAACACATGGGAATGAGAAAGTTGAGGGAAGGTGATTTCCCGATTGGAAACGGATATTACATGAATGATTATATCATGGGACTGGATATTTGAAACAAAAGAAATATAGCGAAATAAAAATAGGGTAATAAATGATTTATATAATTCATTTATTACCCTAGATTTTTTATAAGTATACTATGTTATCTACATATAATACTTATGCTACTTTTTCTAATTTCTTCATAATAGAGAAAATAAACAGAGCAGATAACAGACAGCAAACAATCAATACACTCCATACCATCCACAACTGCATACCACCCCACAGATAACCAATAATAGCAACCAGATAATTACCAATAGCAGTAGCCACAAACCAGCCGCCCATCATCATACCTTTATACTTGGGAGGAGCTACTTTCGAAACAAAAGAGATACCCATTGGAGAAAGCAGCAATTCAGCAAAAGTCAAGACCAGATAAGTGGAGATCAGCCAGTTGGGAGAAACCAAAACATCCGGATTAATGCCTGCCGCTTCTACTTCTTTCGGAGTAGGAAGTCCCAAAGACCCAATGGCCAGAATCAAGAAACCACATGCTGCAATCACCATACCAATACCGATTTTACGTGGTGCGGAAGGCTCTTTTTTTCTTCTGGCCAAATAGCCAAAGACAGCCAAAGATACCGGAGTCAAAGCCACAACGAAGAACGGATTAAATTGCTGGAAGATTTGAGGAAGGATTTCCACTGTCGGATCCATGGAAGAATAACTCCATATTAATATGCCAAGGGAAGCCAATACAGCGACACCGGCAATCGCTTTACCACGTCCTGTTTTAGACTGGAATAAAGAGAACGCACCATAAACTACAATAATCAGAAGAACCAGATTCCATACATCAAATCCGATACGATCAAGCCCTGTTACAGATTGAGTAGTATAATCACGCGCAAAGAATGTCATTGTCAAACCATTCTGGTGGAATGCCATCCAAAAGAAAATTACTACGGCAAATACCAGTAACAAAGCTACAATACGTTCTTTAGTCTGTGCCGGAGTCAGTTCCGGTTCATTATAGTTATTCACTGCTTTAGCTTGCTTAGAATTATAGTCTGCATGCTTGAACATTGAACGACAACAAACATAAATTGCCATTGAAAGAATCAAAGAAATACAAGCCACAGCAAAACCATAATTATAGGCTTCAGACAATTTCTCTATATAAGTGGAACAGAAAGCGGACATATCACCGGTAAAACCTTGCGCAGCCTGCAAGCTACTAAGAGTAGCATTTCCTTCCGGAGTAATAGTACCATTAAGGAATTGATGCGCCAACGAAGGAATCTGAGCATTATAGGTGAACCCTGCGCTACCTAATATGTAGTTAGTCACCTTGGTAGCAGCAGTCGGAGCAAACAAAGCACCCACGTTAATAGCCATATAAAACAAGCTGAAAGCTGTATCACGCTTTGAACTATACTCTGGTGAATCATAAAGGTTACCCACCATTACTTGCAAGTTTCCTTTAAACAATCCTGTTCCGCAAGCAATCAAAAACAATGAACCAAACATCATCATTTTACCAGTAAGATTTGCCGCAGTAGGAATCGCCAAAAGGAGATAACCGACAAACATAACAACAATACCTGTCGTTACCATTTTACCATAACCACACTTATCAGCTAAAATACCGCCTACAAGTGGCATAAAATAAACTGCTGCTAAAAATGAGCCAAAAATAGTAGATGTTTCTGCTGCTGTGTAACCAAATTTTGCTTGCAAGAAAAGTGTAAAAATAGCAAGCATCGTGTAGTAGCCAAAACGTTCGCCCGTGTTAGCCAAAGCTAAAGCGTATAACCCTTTCGGTTGTCCTTCAAACATATAAAAAGAATATTAGATTAATAAAATTGATATTTCCTGCAAATATATACTTTTTTTGATTTATTCAAAGAATATGTAGCCATATTTACTTCAGAATAAATTGAAATTACTCTGCAAACAGGACACAAATTTCCGCTTTCGCTTCATGTATTAGATCTTCCGGAGCTATTTTTATCTGAAGTCCACGCACACCGGCACTTATATAAATATACGGAAAATGCCGGCATGTTTCATGGATATAAGTAGGGAAATGCTTTTTCATACCAATAGGCGAACACCCTCCCCGAATATATCCGGTTAACGGCAAAAGCTCTTTCATAGGGATCAAATCACACTTCTTATTACCGGAGGCTTTAGCTGCCAGTTTTAAATCGACTTCATGCTCTCCAGGAATAACGCAGACAAAATATCCGCTTTTATCACCATGCAATACGAGAGTCTTAAATACCTGTTCTATATTCTCACCCAAACTAGCTGCTACGTGTACAGCACTTAAATCCTTTTCATCTACTTCATAAGGAATAAGCTCATAAGTTATTTTGGCTTTATCCAATAGTCGGGCTGCATTTGTTTTATTGATTTTCATTTTCGGTATGTTTTTAGCATAGATTAAAGCCCCAGTTCTTCGCGAAGAAACTTTGGCGTATATCCTTTAGTACTCTTCACTACCTCTTCCGGCGTTCCGTAACTTAAGAGTTCTCCCCCACCCTTACCACCTTCAGGGCCCATATCAATAAGGTAATCCGCCATTTTTATCACATCCAGATTATGTTCGATAACAATAACTGTGTTTCCTTTATCGACAAGTTTGTTCAGTACACCCATTAGCACCCGGATATCTTCGAAATGAAGTCCTGTAGTCGGTTCATCAAGAATATAAAGAGTTTTTCCCGTATCACGTTTTGAAAGTTCCGTTGCCAGTTTCACACGCTGGCTCTCTCCGCCGGAAAGAGTGGTAGATGATTGCCCCAGCTTAATGTAGCCTAGTCCGACATCCTGCAATACTTTAATCTTGTTCAAAATTTGCGGAACATTCTCAAAAAATTCAACGGCACGGTTAATCGTCATATCAAGCACATCGGCTATGGACTTTCCCTTGAAACGGACTTCCAATGTTTCCCGGTTATATCGCTTGCCATGACAAACTTCACAAGGTACATATACATCAGGCAGGAAGTTCATTTCAATCGTCTTATAGCCGTTTCCTGTACATGCTTCACAACGTCCGCCCGCAACATTAAAGGAGAAACGTCCCGGTTTGTATCCGCGAATCTTAGCTTCCGGAAGACCGACAAACAAGTTACGGATATCCGAAAATACCCCCGTATAGGTGGCCGGGTTGGAGCGTGGGGTACGCCCCAACGGGGATTGGTCTACATTGACTACTTTATCTATATTCTCCAATCCTTCAATAGAATCATATTCCAAAGGTTCTTGTAATGAACGGTAGAATTTTTGTGAAAGAATAGGTTGTAATGTTTCATTAATCAAGGTTGATTTTCCACTCCCTGATACACCTGTGACGCAAATCAGTTTACCTAATGGAAATTCAACATCAACATTTTTCAGATTATTACCTTTCGCGCCTCTCAACCAGATAGATTTTCCATTCCCTTTCCGACGTTTAGCAGGGATTTCTATCTTCATTTTTCCATTCAAATATTGTGAAGTCATTGTATTCGTCTTCAACATTTCCGTTGGAGTTCCGGCAAAAACGACTTCTCCACCGAGACGTCCGGCTTTTGGCCCCATGTCAATCACATAATCGGCAGCCAGCATCATATCTTTATCATGTTCCACTATAATTACGGAGTTTCCCATGTCACGAAGTTCTTTCAACGAATTAATAAGACGCAGGTTATCACGCTGATGCAAACCAATACTCGGTTCATCCAAGATATATAGTACATTCACCAACTGCGAGCCAATCTGTGTAGCCAAACGGATACGTTGACTTTCACCACCGGAAAGACTCACCGAACTACGGTTCAAAGCAAGATAATCCAATCCGACATCTAACAAGAATTTCAGACGCGTACGAATTTCTTTCAAAATTTCTACAGAAATCTTCTTCTGTTTATCGGAAAGATATACATCAACTTTCATTAACCAATCATATAATTCGCTGATGTCCATATTCGCCAATTCGTTGATATTTTTATCATGAATACGGAAGTGCAAGGCTTCTTTATTCAGGCGAGCACCTTTACATTCGGGACAAACAGTTGTTTTTGCAAATTGTTCTGCCCATTTCTGTGCCGTAGCTGAAGCGTCTTTCTCTTGTAACATCTGAATATACTTCACCACCCCTTCGTAAGTGACAAAATAATCAGAAGAAGTACCGATCAGCGAGCTCTTGATTTTTATACGATCATCGGAACCATACAACACTTCTTCAATTGCATCATCCGGCAATTCCTTTACTGGGGTCTTCAGTGTTGCATCGTATTTTTCCAACAAAGCACCGATTTGCCAGAAGATCATAGCATTTTTATATTTTCCCAAAGGTGCTATGGCTCCTTCATAAATGGATTGTTCACAGTCGGGAATCACTTTATCCACATCAATCTGATTGACTACTCCCAGCCCTTTACACTTTGGACACGCTCCCTGAGGAGAGTTAAATGAAAAATTGTGCGGTGCCGGTTCACGATAAGACAGTCCGGTGACAGGACACATCAGTCGCTTACTATAATGACGGATACTTTCCGTCTGTGCATCCAGAATCATCAACAAGCCGTCTCCCTGACGCATAGCCGTCGCTACACTCTGTTTCAGTCTTCTATCATCTTTTTCGGTAACGACCAACTTATCTATTACTACCTCTATATCGTGATTCTTGTAACGGTCGAGTTTCATACCATGAGTAATTTCACGCACTTCACCGTCTACCCGAACATAGAGATATCCTTTTTTACGTATTTGCTCAAAAAGCTCCCTATAATGTCCTTTACGTGTACGAATCAAGGGAGCCAACAAATAGATTTTCTTTCCTTTATAATCTTTCAGAATCAGACCGAGAATCTGCTCCTCGGTATATTTCACCATTTCTTCACCGGACAGATACGAATAAGCCACTCCCGCACGAGCATAAAGCAGACGGAGATAATCGTATATCTCAGTAGTAGTTCCTACCGTAGAACGCGGATTTTTATTCGTCGTTTTCTGTTCAATAGAGATCACCGGGCTCAAACCGGTTATTTTATCAACATCCGGACGCTCCAGATTACCCAAAAAGTTGCGGGCATACGCTGAAAAGGTTTCAATATAGCGACGCTGTCCTTCTGCAAATATCGTATCAAACGCCAAAGAAGATTTTCCACTACCACTCAATCCGGTAATCACAGTCAAGCTATTACGGGGAATCTCGGCATCAATATCCTTCAAATTATGTACGCGCGCACCATACACATTAATATATTCTGTTTCCTGCATATTCATATCCTTCCATAAATGTTGCAAAATTAATGTTTCCGCCCGAAATATGCTCCTAAAAAAGCACAATATTATTTTCTTAACTCAAATCTTATGAAGATATAGGGCATTATTTGTACCTTTGTTCCTTGATTTCAAGAACTAATAGTTATAATTTGATGAAACCGATAAACCGATTATTCTTATTTTTGCTTTTTATAAGCGCTTCATACGCTATCAGTTATGCCCAAGAAAATCAATCATTTTTCTTGCATACTATCGAAAAAGGACAAAGTTTATACTCTATCTCCAAGATGTACAATGTCACTACATCTGACATCATCCGCTTGAATCCCGGTTGCGATGAGAAGATTTATGCCGGACAGACTATTAAAATTCCCAAAGGAAAGAATACTCAGAAAGGGGAAACATTCCATACGATTCAAGCCGGAGAGACTTTATATAAACTGACTACAATGTATAACGTATCCGCCAAGGCAATCTGTGAAGCAAATCCCGGGTTAAGCGCTGAGAATTTTCGCATCGGACAGGTAATTCTCATCCCGTTGGAAAAAGAACCAACCAATACGGTGCAGACTTCGGTGACACAACCTGCGATCCAAGGTCCGGTAGTAGCCAGATGTAAAGAGATGCACAAGGTTAAACGCAAAGAGACTATATTTAGCGTGAGCCGCGAATATGGAATCAGCGAACAAGAATTAATCAACGCTAATCCCGAACTGAAAAAGGGAATGAAAAAAGGACAACTACTCTGTATCCCTTATCCTTCTGCAACACCAGTGCAACCTACACCCAAGGAAGATCTATATGCGGTTCCTCCCAGCAACAGCGAACTTTTCCGTAAGAGTAAAGAAACTCCGAAGAATATCTCGACTATTAAAGCCGCTCTGTTACTGCCTTTCCAGGAAGACAAACGTATGGTAGAATATTATGAAGGTTTTTTAATGGCAGTTGATAGTTTGAAACGTACGGGTACTTCTCTTGATTTGTATGTATACGATTGCGGTAAAGAAGTTTCCACGTTGAACACAATTCTGGCTAAAAAAGAGATGAAAGAAATGAATGTCATCTTCGGCCCGATGCATCAAAGTCAAATTAAACCGTTATCTGATTTTGCGGAAAAGAATGGTATTCGTCTAGTGATTCCTTTCTCACAAAAAGGCGAAGAAGTATTCAACAATCCTGCCGTTTATCAGATTAATACTCCACAATCATATTTATATTCTGAAGTATACGAGCATTTCACTCGCCAATTCCCCAATTCTCATGTTATTTTTATTGAATCGGCAAATCCGGACAAAGAAAAAGCTGACTTCATCAGTGGGTTGAAGCAGGAATTGAAAAGCAAAGGCATTTCCATGCGGACTGTAGACGAAAGCGCAACTAAAGAAACGCTGAAAGCAGCACTACGCAACGATAAAGAAAATATCTTTATTCCGACATCCGGTAAAAATGTATTATTAATCAAGATACTTCCACAGTTAACCCTGTTAGTCAGAGATAATCCGGGTCCCAACATTCATTTATTCGGTTATCCGGAATGGCAGACTAACACAAAAGATCACCTGGAAAGTTTCTTTGAACTAGATGTATATTTCTACTCCTCATTTTATACAAATACTTTGTTCCCGGCTGCCGTGCAATTTACTAATGCCTACCACAAATGGTACAGCAAAGATTTAGCCAGCAAATATCCCAACTATGCAATGCTTGGTTTCGATACAGGTTTCTTCTTCCTGAAAGGATTGTCACGCTATGGCTCGGAACTGGAAAATAACCTGTCCAAGATGAACCTTACTCCTATCCAGACCGGTTTCAAATTCGAGCGTGTAAACAACTGGGGAGGATTTATTAATAAAAAGGTGTTCTTCATACGTTTCACTAAGAACTTTGAATTAGTAAAACTTGATTTCGAATAATACGAAAATGATAAAGATAAAGACATTTTTGCTCGCAACATTCCTGCTTACAGGACTTGTTTTTCCTGCTACTGCACAGATCGGAGAGCCACGAAGTAACTTCTCTGTTGGTGTCAATGGAGGTGTCAACCTGAACAGCGCTTCCTTCACTCCTACTATTAAGCAAAACAGCCTTATGGGAATTACCGGAGGATTGACGGCACGTTATATTTCCGAAAAGTATTTTGCCATGATCTGTGGCGCACAAGTAGAACTTAATATCTCACAACGAGGCTGGGATGAGTTATTTGAAATGGAAGATGAAAACGGGCAAACGATTAAAGTACCCGGCAAGACATATACCCGCAAGATGACCTATGTCGATATCCCTTTTCTTGCGCATCTTGCTTTCGGACGAGAAAGAGGTTTGCAGTTCTTTGTTCATGCAGGTCCTCAAATCGGTTTTCTGATCGGTGAATCGGAAACAATAGAGGGCATAGATATGAATACGTTGTCGAACACCCAGAAAGCGATATATGGAGTTAAGATCCAGAATAAATTCGATTATGGTATCACTGGCGGTGGCGGCGTGGAACTAAGAACGAAAAAAGCCGGCAGTTTTTTGGTAGAAGGTCGTTATTATTTTGCCTTATCCGACTTCTACAGTACAACAAAAAAAGATTATTTCGCCCGCGCAGCGCATGGCACAATCACTGTAAAACTCACCTATCTTTTTGATTTGAAGAAATAAATAATCTCTCATCAGATTATAAAAATGGCCACTAGTTCATTGCTGAAACAGTGGCCATTTTATATTATATTCTTATTTCTGACGATTATCTCAATCTATCGGCAGCTTTAACCATAACTTCATCACGTCCTATAGAACGGATAGCCAGTATATTCAGAATGATAGAAACAAGGGGTAAACAAAGCGCCCAACCAATACGGAAAAGATTCTCATCGTTTTTCAATGCAAAATAAAAAGCAAAGAAAGCAATATAATATCCTACCAGCAGCAAGCTATTGAAAATAGACATACGAATCTGCAACATACGATTCTTATATAAAAAGATAGTAGCAAAAGCAACTATAGTGCTAAGCATCAATATGCCAAACAATCCCCATGTAGATTGAAAAGCACCATTTACATCCATTCCTAAAGCTTTGAAGGGATGTTCGCCCATTGTATCAGTAAAATATCCCATTGGCAAACACATTGCCGTAATAAGCAACCCTGTAACAATCAGTAAATAAACTGTTTGAATTCGTTGAATCATAAGTATTCTAATAGTAGTTAAGTTAAACAATAATAGCCAAGCAATAAGGAATAGGAATTACTTTCCCGCTTACTACTTGACTATCAATTCTTTCGTCAGAAAATAAATTACTGAAGTTTTTCCTTTTCCTTTGCCGGATTTCTATAATATATTTTCCCTTCGATGTATTCTTGCGTAGCAATCAAGTCCGGTTTCGGCAACTTCTCATAATAACGAGAAATTTCGATTTGCTCTCTATTCTCAAATACTTCTTCCAAGTTATCATTGTAAGAAGCAAACTCTGCCAATTTCTTAGAAAGGTCGTTCTTGATTTCCACGCTGATCTGGTTAGCACGCTTACCAATAATAGCAACAGTTTCATAAACATTTCCTGTATCGGCACAGAGTTCCATCATGTCACGGGTTACCGTTGTAGCAGGAGCATTCGTTTTTTTGTAGTCCATAAATCTATTTAAATTTAGTCTTTAATTACTTTTTGTGATTCATTAAATATTTTCTCAGCCTCTTTCAAGTACTTGCTTTCCGGAAACTCATTCTTAAAAGCATAATACTCATCAACAGTTTCACGATAACGATCCGCCTTTTTATCTTCCACGCTATAAATAGCCATTTCGTATCTTGCACGCAGAATTAATATAGAAAGTTCTTCGCGATAATCGGTATAAGGATAATCTTTCAGTGCATTCTGAGCCGTGATTACACAAGACTCATAATTATTACCCATATAATTACCCAAATTATAATATAGTTTTGCCGAATAAAGCTCTTTCAACACCAGCTTATCCTGCAAAGCAAAAATCATATCCTGAGCTTCCTGCTTCTTGACACTATTCGGAAAGTATTCCATGAACATCTGTAATTGTTGGATAGCCTGATAAGTACTCGATTGGTCCAGACGTGGTTCCGGAGTATCCAAGAACAAGGCCTTACCTGCATGGAAACGTGCCAATTCGGTAAATGTGCCACGCGGATATGTATTAAAATAGGTGATAAATGTCTGGGCTGCTGTCTGATAATCTTTCTGATTATAATAGCTCATACCCAACATATACAAGGATTCTTCCGCTTTATCGGTTCCTTTAAGAATGGTTATTAACTCGTTCAGCAAAGTAGCTGAGCGGTTATACTGCCCTTTCGCAAAATAGTTTTTGGCGGCTTCGTACTTGTATTCGTAATCGGTGCTTTTCAGCAATTTATTATACTCTCCACATGATGTCAGAGTGGCTGCCGCAAGCAAAGTTATAATGATATTTTTCTTCATCCTATTTAAAAATAATGCGCAAAGTTACTTATTCGCTGGGAATTTAGCAATTAATCTATGTTTTTTAATACATAAAAGGCGTTAAACATCGACAAAAGGGGAGAAAATAACGGCGAACCGGAAACAATATACGGTGAATAAACTGCACATCACTTAAAAGCGCAACCTATTCACCGCATATTATTTACAATTCATTTTCTACTGTCTACATTTCAGCTATAATACTACAATTTATACAAATCGCTTGCCGCCAACAGGTCGACTTTCTTTTCTTTCAGCACTTCGATGCATTTATCCAGATTGCTGGGGCGAATCACCACATTTGCAATATTGTTGTTAGCAAATGAGTACATATATTCAATAAACACTCCTTCAGCAGACAAATATCCCAGTACCTTTGCCAAAGCTCCTGGTACGTTCGGACAGCTAATGCCGACCACATCAGTCACATTCACTGCAAAATGATTGTCTTTTAAGGCTTTGTATGCTCTATCCGGATCGGATACAATTCCACGCAGAATGCCAAAATCAGCATTTTCGGCGATGCACAAGGCAGAAAGGTTGATATTTTCTTTTGCCAGCACTTCAGTCACTTCCGTCAAACGACCTGACTTGTTTTCCAAAAAGATAGAAAGTTGTTTTGCTACCATAATTATTTAAGTATTAGGTTTACAGTTTTCTGTTATCAATCACTCGTTTCGCTTTACCCACGCTACGTTCAATACTACGTGGTTCTACCAGTTTCACATTAACACCCAATCCGAGTACACTTTGCAAACGTCCTGCCAATTTCTTCTTCAATGCCAACATCCGGTTGATTTCGTCCGAATAAAAATCCGGACGTACTTCCACCTGGAGTTCCATGGTATCGGTATTATTTTCACGGCCTACTATTAACAGGTAATGCGGTTCAAATTCTGCCATTTCAAGAATAACAGATTCGATCTGTGTCGGGAAGACATTCACCCCACGAATAATCAGCATATCATCACTACGTCCCAAGATACGATCCATACGTACCAACGTACGACCACAGGAACATGTGTCATAATGCAAGGCAGTTAAGTCACGAGTACGGTAACGTAATAGTGGCATCCCTTCTTTTGTCAAATGAGTAAATACCAGTTCACCCGTTTGCCCGGGTTCAACAGGTTGCAGGGTATTGGGATCAATAATTTCCGGAAAATAATGGTCTTCATTCAAGTGAGTGCCGTGTTGGCATTCACATTCGTACCCCACACCCGGTCCGGCAATCTCACTCAAGCCATAAATATCATAAGCCTTGATACCCAGTTTTTCTTCAATTTCATGGCGCATTTGCTCCGTCCAGGGTTCTGCACCAAAAGCACCGACTTTCAATTTGAATTCTTCGCGGGGCAAACCGGAGTCTTTGATCGCATCAGCCAGATAAAGTGCATAAGAAGGAGTACAACAAAGCACCGTTGAACCGAAATCATGCATCAGTGTGATTTGTTTCTCCGTATTACCGCTGGACATCGGAATCACGGATGCTCCGATATTTTCTGCACCGGCATGTGCTCCCAATCCACCTGTAAAAAGTCCGTATCCATAAGACACCTGGAAAATATCCGAACGGCCGGCACCATAAGCAGTAAAAGCACGTGAGATACATTCTGCCCATGAAGACAAGTCCTTACGGGTATATCCGACAACGGTCGGTTTTCCGGTAGTACCGGAAGACGCATGAATACGCACAATCTGACTCATCGGCACGGCACAAAGTCCGAACGGATAGTTATCTCTTAAATCATGTTTTGTGGTAAACGGCAGTTTCACAATATCATCAATACTGTTGATGTCATCGGGCGTGATACCCATTTCCTGCATTTTCTTCCGATAGAAGGGGGTGTTGTGATAAACGTAATCTACAATTTTCTTGAGTCGTATGCTTTGAATCTTGCGAAGACTTTCGCGGTCCATACACTCAATGCTCTCATTCCAAATCATGTGTTTCTGGTATTACTAGTTGTATGAATCTGTTTTTTGATATTAATATGTTGCAAAGTAAAGGATTTATTTGGAAAAATGATTTGTTATCTCGATTATTTTACCGAATATTGCTCCACTTTTTAGGATTTAACTATGAATTTTGAATTAACATCAGCCTACAAACCCACCGGAGACCAACCGGAAGCGATTGCCCAACTAACAGACGGAGTAATCCAGGGACTTCCTGCACAGACTTTATTAGGAGTTACCGGTTCGGGAAAGACATTCACTATCGCCAACGTTATTGCTAACATCAACAAGCCGACGTTGATTCTAAGCCATAACAAGACGCTGGCTGCACAGTTATACAGCGAGTTTAAGGGATTTTTTCCGAATAATGCGGTAGAATACTATGTTTCTTACTATGACTATTATCAGCCGGAGGCCTATCTACCCAACAGTGATACTTATATAGAAAAAGACCTTGCTATCAATGACGAAATTGACAAACTCCGTCTTGCTGCCACTTCTGCCCTACTCTCCGGACGAAAGGATGTGGTCGTGGTGTCTTCCGTTTCTTGTATCTATGGCATGGGAAATCCTTCGGACTTCTATAAAAATGTCATAGAAATCGAACGGGGACGTATGCTCGACCGCAACGTATTCCTCCGCCGGCTAGTAGATAGTTTATATGTACGCAACGACATTGACCTAAACCGTGGGAATTTCCGTGTCAAGGGAGATACAGTAGATATTTATCTGGCCTATACGGACAATCTGCTCCGTGTCACTTTCTGGGGTGACGAAATTGACGGTATAGAAGAGGTAGACCCAGTGACCGGAGTCACCATTGCTCCTTTCGAAGCTTACAAGATTTATCCGGCAAATTTGTTCATGACTACCAAGGAGGCGACTCTCCGCGCCATTCATGAAATAGAAGATGACCTGACCAAACAGGTTGCCTTCTTTGAATCAATCGGCAAAGAATACGAGGCCAAACGGCTCTATGAACGGGTTACTTATGATATGGAAATGATCCGTGAGTTGGGACACTGCTCCGGGATAGAGAACTATTCACGTTACTTCGACGGTCGGGCTGCCGGTACTCGTCCATACTGCCTGCTCGATTTCTTCCCGGACGATTTCTTGATTGTTATTGACGAAAGCCATGTTAGCGTACCACAAATCCGTGCCATGTACGGAGGAGACCGTGCCCGTAAAATCAATCTTGTAGAATATGGCTTCCGTTTGCCCGCAGCCATGGACAACCGTCCGTTAAAATTTGAAGAGTTTGCAGAAATGGCAAAGCAGGTGATCTATGTCAGTGCCACTCCGGCAGAATATGAATTGATTCAGTCTGAAGGTATTGTCGTAGAACAAGTGATTCGTCCCACCGGTCTGCTTGATCCTATCATTGAAGTCCGGCCGAGCCTGAATCAAATTGATGATTTAATGGAAGAAATCCAGCTTCGTATCGAAAAAAGCGAACGTGTGCTTGTCACTACTCTCACCAAACGTATGGCTGAAGAACTGACCGAATATCTCCTTAATAATAATGTAAGATGCAATTATATCCACAGTGATGTCGACACTTTGGAGCGTGTGAAGATTATGGATGATCTCCGGCAAGGTATATACGATGTACTGATTGGTGTCAACCTGCTTCGTGAGGGGCTTGACCTTCCGGAAGTATCACTTGTTGCTATCCTTGATGCGGATAAGGAAGGATTCCTCCGTTCACACCGTTCCCTGACACAGACCGCCGGACGTGCTGCCCGCAATGTCAATGGAAAAGTTATCATGTATGCCGACAGAATGACGGACAGTATGAAACTCACCATTGACGAGACTAACCGCCGCCGCGAAAAACAGTTGGCTTACAATGAAGCAAACGGAATCACTCCCCAACAAATTAAAAAGGCTCGAAATCTATCAGTATTCGGAAATGCAAACTCGGAAACAGAAGAACTGCTGAAAGAAAAGCACGCTTATGTTGAACCTTCTACTCCGAATATTGCAGCAGATCCGGTGGTACAGTATATGAGCAAAGCGCAAATGGAAAAGAGCATCGAACGTACCCGCAAACTAATGCAAGAGGCAGCCAAGAAACTGGAATTTATCGAAGCTGCGCAATATCGCGATGAATTATTGAAACTGGAAGACCTTATGAAGGAGAAATGGGGATAAACTTTCCTCATTCTCCACATACTATATTCTGGGTATTAAGGGCTATAAATTCTTAACAAGTCTATAATACAAACATCCATTTTTTAATTAGTGTTATAAAAACACCTTTCATCTGCTGTTAATTTGCAGATATGGCAAAACAACGTATCTTTGCAGTGTGTTTTTCATAGTATTAGATTTAAGGTTAACAAAGGTTGGAGCAAGGCGTTGCTCCTTTTTTTATGCCCATACGCCAGGTGGACTTCCTAATATAATATTACTTGTGATCCGGACTCTACGCTTATACAATCCTCCTTAAATTTTCTCCTGAAAGTCGGGTTGCCCCGACTTCATTATAAATAAATTAAAGCGCCTTATCTATTGCACTTTTAATCAACGGCTCCATTATATCATATCCCTCACTCGTCGGATGAACTCCGTCTTTTGTATATTGAGGATTCAATGCCTGATTTTCATCAACCACCATTACCTTATAATAATTCACGAACGGAATTTTATTAGCCTTCGCATAAGCCTCTATACGAGCATTTAATGCTTGAATCTTCTGTGGCGCATCTTTGATTTCCATTCTCCACTTAAAGGCGGCGGCAGGAAGAACGGAAGTTAATATCACCTTAATCTTATTCGCTTTAGCCAACTCTACCATAGAAACGATGTTACCAAAGGTTTGATCTTCATTGTAAACATTTGTATTTTCCGCTACATCGTTCGTTCCTGCATTAATAACGACCAAAGCCGGAGAAAGATTTATCACATCTTCCCGAAAACGCAACAAAAACTGATAAGAAGTCTGCCCACTGATACCACGACTAATATATCCGTTTGACTTAAAGAAATCAGGATGAGTCCTTATCCAACCTTCCGTTATCGAATTACCCATAAAAACAACTCTTTTTTCCTTCTTTGACGGCTTCGGCAATGCCGCATTCTCTTTAGCAAAACGAGCAGAGTTCGCAAAATCTCTTTCCTGTGCAAACGTCTCTCCTACTGAGAAACTCAGACAAACAACAGCCAACATGATCCACTGGCTTATTCTTTTCTCCTTCATGTTTATATTTTAAGTATTAGTAAAATATTAATTGCATGCAAAGATAAAGAATCCTGCTACATTTTACTACTCAATCAGCGAATAACCGTTAACATGGAAGTATATTTTCTTAATCTATGTTATATAACATATTGTTTTTCTTGAATTATTTGCTAATGTCGCAAAAGTCCGTACCTTTGCAATGTGTTTTTCATAGTATTAGATTTAAGGTTAACAAAGGTTGGAGCAAGGCGTTGCTCCTTTTTTTATGTCCATACATTTGATTTCCTGAAAAAGAGTCGTATTTTTGTACACTATTCATATAAAAGAAAATGAAACGAAAATTACTCTATATCACTTTAATAATAACCATTCTATGTGTAATTAGCATTATTATATGCAACCGGCGAATCAAGAAGAATGCATCTCAAAAATTATATACTGAAATTACAGAAACACCTAAAAACAATGTAGGGCTATTGCTTGGTACTTCTCCCAAACTAAAAAACGGGAATAACAATTTATATTTTGACTACCGTATTTTTGCAACTCTTGAATTATACAAAGCCGGAAAGATAAATTATATCCTTATCAGTGGCGACAATCGTAAAGAAAATTATAATGAACCGGAAGAGATGAAGAAAGCACTTATGCAAAGAGGAGTCCCGGAAAAATACATTTATCTGGATTATGCAGGATTTCGCACACTCGATTCCGTTGTTCGTGCCAAAGAAGTGTTCGGACAAAGCCGACTAACAATTATTTCTCAACGTTTTCACAATGAACGAGCTATTTATTTAGCAGAAAAGAATGGAATAAACGCTATCGGTTACAACGCCAAAGACGTGAATGCTTATTCAGGACTGAAAACTAATATTCGAGAATTATTTGCAAGAGTCAAGATGTTTATTGACTTGGCAATAAACAAACAACCTCATTTTTTAGGAGACAAGATTATTATCGGAAAATAAAAACAATTATGGAACAACAAATTCAACTCAACGACCACAACAAACAGGAGTATCCTCCTATGCACACTGCGGAGCATTTATTGAATGCCACTATGGTGAAGACATTCGGTTGTCCACGCTCACGTAATGCCCATATAGAAAGGAAAAAAAGTAAATGTGACTATATTCTTTCCTCTTCTCCGACAGCGGAACAAATTCAAGCGATCGAAAATAAGGTGAACGAAGTAATCAACCAGAACTTGCCCGTAACAATTGAATTCATGACACACGAACAGGCAAAAAATATTGTAGATCTTAGCAAGTTGCCGGAAGATGCCAGCGAAACACTTCGCATCATACGTATAGGAGATTATGACGCTTGCGCTTGTATCGGGGCACACGTCTCCCATACCTCCGAAGTGGGCACTTTCAAAATCATTAGCTATGATTATGACGAAGCAAGACAAACTCTACGATTAAGATTCAAACTGGTTTAAAAGGGAAGCACAGTTTATGCAAAGAGTTTCAAACGGATTTGGAACACATTGTTTCAACCCTACTTGAAACAATGTGTTTCATGCTTTGAAACAAATTCAACCTACCGTTTACCGGCTTTTCCTATAGCTAATCACCGCCCAACTATTGAAGAATACAGCAAAAAGAGACAGAATGCCTATCTCCGGCAATAAATCGACCAAGCCGCTTCCTTTCAGATATACCATACGCATCGCCTCTATAAAATATTTTAAAGGATTGAATACAGTGATAGCCTGCGCCCATTCCGGCATACTGCTAATCGGTGTAAACAGTCCGCTCATCAACATCAGAATCAACATGAAAAAGAACATCACAAACATAGATTGCTGCATCGTCGCTGAATAGTTGGATATAACCAACCCAAAACCGGACATCACCAATACAAAAAAAATCACCAAGAGATAGATCATACTAAAATGCCCCACAGGTACTATCCCATAAAGCAGCCAAGCCAACACAAAACATAATGTCAACACAATAAAACCTACAATCCAGTAAGGCAAAAGTTTAGCAAGAATAAAAGTAAATTTAGGTACAGGAGTAACATTTATCTGTTCAATGGTCCCGACTTCTTTCTCACTGACCACATTCAAAGCCGGCAGAAAACCACAAATCAATGTCAACAGCATTGCCATTAATGCCGGAATCATATAGAGCTTATAATTCAGATTCGGGTTAAACAGCCCTTGCGTATCAATACGGATAGAAGGAATGATTCCGGATACAGAAACAGCCTCCGGACGTTCCGAGCGTAATTCGGACGCATAACCATTAATAATAGCGGTCAGATAAGAACTGCCTAATCCGCCTTTTGTTCCATTCACCGAGTTGGCGGCTACTAATATGTGCGCATCTCTCCCATTCATCCAGTCACGCTCCAAATGCCTAGGAATCTCCATGACAATATCCGCCGTACCCAGTTCAATATTCCGTAATCCTTCTTCATACGAAGCCGGGACCTCCGTTAAATGGAAATAAGTAGAAGCGGCAATCTTATTCACCAATCGTTGCGAAACTGCAGAATGGTCATTGTCAACTATATTCAACCGAATATTCTTTATCTCCATATTCACCGCCCAAGGCATCAACAGCATAATCATACAAGGAAAAATAAGAATCAACTTCGGTAGAAACGAGTTGCGAAGCAACTGTTTAAACTCTTTTTCTATCAGAAACTTTATCATAACCGTTACTCCAATCGATATTTAAACTTCTTAATGCTGACAGTGATAAGCACGGTTGCCATTAACAACAAAATGCCAATCTCCTTAAATACCAGTACAACCGATACTCCTTCAATCATCAGTTTACGTACAGCCTGGATATACCAGCGGGCCGGAATAATATCCGATATCAACTGAAGAATCAACGGCATACTCTCCACAGGGAAAATCATACCGGACAACACCATGGTAGGCATCATCAGAATCATGCCGGAAGCCAGCATAGCCGCCACTTGTGTACGTGTTACCGATGAAATCAGCAATCCCAACGACAACGAGACAAAAATAAACAGCAAAGACACCACCACCAACCAAAACAGGCTGCCCACTACCGGTACATCCAGTACAAATACAGAAAGCAACAGAATCGTCACCAAATTGACAAACGACAATACAAAATAAGGAACTGCCTTCGCCAGAATGATAAACAGCGGTTTGACAGGCGATACCAACAAGACTTCCATTGTGCCTGTTTCCTTCTCACGGACAATAGAGATAGAAGTCATCATTGCGCAAATCAACATCAAAATCAATCCCATTACTCCCGGAACAAAGTTATAGGCGCTCTTCATTTGCGGGTTATACAGTAACTTTATGTCCGGAGTCAGACGAGCCGACGACGATATGCCCGGAGATATCATCTCCTGTCCTACCGCAGACACAATGCCCGTAGCATAGTTGATTTGCGAGGTCGACATATTAGGGTCTGTTGCATCCACAATCAACTGGACACGTGCGTCACCGCAATAAAGTCCGTCGGCAAAATGTTCGTTAAAGACAACCACCATATCTATTTTATTTTTCAAGAAGGCAGCCTCCATTTCCCGCGGAGAATGAAAACGCCTGGTGACAGTGAAATACTCACTAGCATCCAGCCGATCAATGATTTTCCGTGTCACCACATCATTAGAGGGATCGAGAACAGCAAGCCGGACATTTTTTACCTCCGTACTGATAGCGAAGCCGAATAGGATAATCTGCACGACAGGCATTCCCAACAGAATCAGCATCGTACGCCGATCCCGGAAAATATGGTAAAACTCCTTCTTTACGAAAGCTATAAACTGTTTCATAATCAATCTGCTTTACGTACCGCATGGCGGGCCAATTGTTGGAAAACATCATCCATTGTATCTGCTCCGAACTGCTGCTTCAGACGGGCCGGTGTGTCAAGAGCCTTGATCTGCCCGTCCACCATAATGGAAATCCGGTTACAATATTCAGCCTCATCCATATAATGCGTAGTTACAAATACAGTAATTCCCCGGTCGGCTGCCTGATAGATCAGTTCCCAGAACTGCCGGCGCGTAGCAGGGTCAACCCCGCCCGTAGGTTCATCCAGAAAGACAATTCTCGGCTCATGGAAAATAGAGACCGAAAAAGCCAGCTTCTGTTTCCAGCCCAAAGGAAGGCTTTTAACCAACGTGTTCCGCTCGGCAGAAAATCCCAAGCGTTCCAGCAGTTCATCAGTCTTCTGTTCTATATCTTTTTCCTTCATCCCATAAATCCCCGCAAACAGGCGAATGTTCTCCCAAACCTTCAAATCCTCATATAGAGAGAATTTTTGGCTCATATAGCCAATATGCTTTTTCACTTGTTCCGCTTCCCGGGATATATCAAATCCGGCGACTTTCCCTACCCCGGACGTCGGCTTGCTTAGTCCGCATAACATACGCATTGCAGTCGTCTTTCCTGCTCCGTTTGCTCCCAGGAAACCGAAAATTTCTCCACGGTTCACTTGAAAAGAAATATGGTCGACCGCAGTGAAATTGCCGAAACATTTTGTCAGTTGTTCTACTTCAATAACAGGAGCCATTGTATGTTGTACTTCTTCCCGTTCCAACGAAGGCGGACAAAGAATGGAAGCAAATTCCTGTAAAATCCGTTCGGGAGTATCAATTCCATGAATCTCTCCATGATTGATAAAAGCTATCCGGTCGCACTGGCGGGCTTCATCCATAATAGGAGTCGAAACAATAATCGTAATGCCCTGTTCCCGTAAGTTTCGCAACATCTGCCAGAACTCTTTACGAGACACCGGATCAACTCCTGTGGTAGGTTCATCCAAGAACAAAATATCGGGTTTGTGAATCAGCGCACAACTTAATGCAAGTTTCTGCTTCATACCTCCCGACAAAGCTCCCGCTCTCCGCTTCTTAAAAGGCTCTATCTGTTGATAAATATCTTTAATCAAAGCATAATTCTCTTGAATCGTCGTATGGAATACGGTAGCAAAAAACTCCAGATTCTCTTCTACCGAAAGATCCTGGTACAAAGAAAAACGACCGGGCATATACCCCACTTTGGTACGAATCAGTTCATAGTCTTCCACCACATTCAGCCCTCCGACAGTTGCCGAGCCTTTATCTGCAAGCAACAGGGTCGTCAAGATGCGGAACAACGTACTCTTGCCCGCACCATCGGGACCAATAAGCCCGAAGATTTCCCCCTGCTCTACAACAAGAGAAACCTCTTTCAGAGCTTCCACTTTTCCGTAGCTCTTACTTACATACTTTACAACGACTATAGGTTCTCCTTTTCTCATCTTTCCGGTTCTTCGTCATCAAAACTTGACTCCGCCATACATACCTATTTTCAACGCTCCGTCATTTTCCACGGCAATCTTTACCGCATACACCAGATTGGCACGTTCGTTCTTCGTCAGAATGGTTTTGGGTGTAAATTCCGACCGTTCGGAAATCCACGTAATTACACCCGTATAAGCCTTCTGCTCCGAATTTCCATAATCGGAATATACCGTCACCTTATCACCCAGTTTCACTTGTGATAGCTGCTCCGAAGTGATGTAAGCCCGCAGATACATACGACCTATTTCGGCCACCTTAAACAGAGGTTTGCCAACAGCCGCCAGTTCACCGGCTTCTGCATATTTCGCTAATACCGTGCCTTCAATCGGCGACTGAATATGACACTTATTCAATTGGTCTTTCACTTGTGCCACTTGTATGGCAACGGAGTTTCCCTGCTCCGTCAAACTATTCGTGCTATTCAGCAACGATGATTCTTGAGCTGCAAGCTGTCGTTCAAGCAGTTTAACCTGCGCATCCCAGTCATCCAATTGTTTCTGGTTTGCCGCTCCTGCCGTAAGCAAATTCTCCACTCTCTTTTTCTCCCGCTCAGCCGTAGCAATCTGCTGTTTGGTAGCAGCAATTTGTTTGGCTAAATCCGGACGCTGGCTTTCCACCGATTTCATGTTAGCCTCCAGTTGTAGTTTTTTCAAGTACAACTGAAGCGTATCCACCAGGCCGATTTCCTCTCCAGTCTGCAACCGCTTCCCTTCCTCAATATCCAAATTCAACAATTTGCCGGCAGCTTCAGCGGAAACTATAACTTCCGTTGCTTCAAACGTGCCTGTCGCATCATAGTCAGGCGTTCCATTTCCGCAGGCAGATAGCATTGTCAATGCTATCCCTCCTATTCCTATTTTTATCATTCGTTTCATATCCGAAGAAAATCTAATTAATGGTTTGTAGTATATTTCAATTGATAGATACCTTTCAACCGCTGGATTTCGTGCATCGCTTTCGTCTGGCGTGCCAAACTTTCATTCGTCAGTTCCCGAAGCATCTCAGTCACCGTCAAAGTACCGTTCGCCACTTTGGCTTCCGCCGATTTCCGAATGTTGGTACGCAAGCGGATAATCTCGTCATCATCCTTCATCTGTTTCTCCAATGAACGAATTGCCTGATCCTGCTGCGTCATTTCCAGACGCGTATTAAAAAGAAACACATCACGGTTATTATTCAGTTGCCGACGTTTGTTCTCAATCACCTGCCGGTCATTCTTCAGTGTATACAGACTCCCGAAATTCCACGAGAGTCGGACACCGGCTATATAATAAGGAGAGAACTCATTCTTCAGCATATTCAATCCCGGATTCCCATAAGCACCTTGCACATATAATCCAAACTGTGGCAAGTGGCGTACATTCAATGCTTTCTCCTGTATCTGCAACCCTGCACCCTGCGCATCAAACAACGACAGTTCCGGCCGGCGGATGTCGCTGACTGCCGAAACATCATTTTGCGGAACCGGTTTCTCCAGTTGTGTTTCCTGAGATAATTCCTCGCCTATCAATATGGAAAGCATCTCCAGATACGCAACGCGCAAGGAGGCAAGTTCCACTCTTTTCTGCTGCGTGTTCAACTGCTCCACCTTCACAGCGTCCAGATCAGCCTGATTAGCAATTCCATTTTCCACATAGGCGGTGATCTGACGATAATTCCGTCCCAACTCATCCTGCAACAAAGCATTCTGCCGCAACTGCTCATCCAGTAAAAGTATCCCGAAATAAAGATCATTTACCCGGCTATTCAACGAATACATATCCACGTTCAGCTTCTCTTTCTCCACGTCAGCCTCCGCTATCGTCTGTTTCTTCTGCATCCGGATTCCTCCACCGTCCCAGATTTTCTGTTGCAGTTCCAGCATTACCTGATATTGGTCTTTAGGCAATCTCTTTAGTTCCACACCGGGAATCTTCACCGGCAATTCCGTCACATCACTTTGATAAGAAGCCTTGGCCGAAAGAGCAAACTGAGGCAGATAACCTTTGGCCGCATTCTCCAGATTATATTCCTTTGTCTTCTCCACCAATCCATATTGATGTACCAACGGATAATTTTCCTGCGTCTTTCGTTGACATTCCTCCAACGTGATTTGCGCATACATCCCCGATACAAACAATAAAAAGGAGAGACTGAAAACCATTCTTTTCATACGCATCTTTTTCTATTAGTTTTTCGAAAGACAAAGATAAGAGGTTTCAAATATACAGTCACTCTCTATGAGTTGGTAAATATGTTCCAATAGTTCGATAAATCAGAAAAAAAGAATTAAGAAATATCTTTTTATTACCTTTGCAGGAAAAGAAAAAAAAGAATGGAACAGAAGAAAGCACCGTTAGACTTGGGACTTAAAATGTTGGAGAACTACAAAATTGTTCGTCATAACGAATTTCGTTTTATTTCCTCTGAGTTCGGATTCGTCAACAGCTTCATTAAAATGGAACCGAGTCTTTTCGCGTTCGGACAGCCGTATCGTATAAAAGAAGGTCGTATCGCACTGGTCAAACAAGGCGTTGCACGTGTTTCTATTAATCTGATAGAACATAATCTGCAAGCAGGAAACCTATCATTAATGACTCCCACCTCTATTATTCAGGTCATAGAAGTCTCTCCTGATTTCGATATGCAAATGATAGCCATAAATAACAACTTCCTCCCTATCTCCGAGAAAGAAGATTTTTTCACCTATCTCTTACATCATCAAAGAAACATTCTGTTATCATTAACTCCGCAGGAACATATACAACTAGAGAAGTATTTCAGTTTAATCTGGAGCATTCTGCAAGAACCTCCTTTCCGCCGGGAAGCTATACGACATCTTATCGCCAGCCTTTTATACAATATAGAATATATAGCTAAACACTATAATCAAATGAAAGGAGAGCGTTTGACACATCAAGAGAGTATTTTCCAGCAATTTATTTCTCTAGTCAACTCTTATAGCAAGACAGAACGCAATGTCGGCTTTTACGCAGACAAGTTATGCCTCACCCCCCGTTACCTGAACACCCTCATCCGGCAGACCAGCCAACAAACAGTAATGGACTGGATAAACCAGTCCATTATACTAGAAGCTAAAGTATTGCTAAAACATAGCAACCTGCTTGTCTATCAAATTTCTGATGAATTGAACTTCCCTAATCCTTCTTTTTTCTGTAAGTTTTTCAAGCGAATGACAGGAATGACGCCACAAGAATATCAGAAATCGGAATGAGTTCTTATTTTGAAAACTCTTTGATTCTCTGTTCTTCTTCCAATTTACAAATCAGCAGCGTATCATCTTTTTCGGCAATAATATATCCGTCCAATCCTTGTATTACCACGTGCTTTTCTTCACTGGTATGAACAATACAATTCTTGCTTTCATACAAACGAATATCAGTTCCCACCATAGCATTGCCCGATTTATCCTGTGGCAATAGTCCACGGAGGGCTCCCCATGTCCCTAAATCCGACCAGCCGAAAGAAGCAGGAAGCACATAGATCTCCTGTGCCTTCTCCATTACTGCATAGTCAATAGAAATACTTTCACAGGTCGGAAACAGCTTCTTGATTGATTCATTTTCTTTTTCAGTATAGAAATCCGGGAAAATACGATCAAAAATCTGTGCTATCCCCGGAGCATATACACGCATCACGGAAGTAATAGTACGCACATTCCATACAAAGATTCCTGCATTCCAAAAGTAATTGCCTTCCAACAGATATTTCTCGGCCGTTTCTTTGTCCGGTTTTTCCTTAAATGCATCTACTGTAAATATCTCCTTATCAGTTTGAAGCTGGTCGGCGGCGGCAATATAACCGTATCCCGTTTCCGCACGGGTCGGCCGGATACCGATTGTCACAATGGCACTGCTATCATCAGTGAAACGAAGAGCCTTCTCCACCACCCGACGGAATTCTCCCGTATCAATAACCAATGCGTCCGAAGGAGTCACCACCACATTAGCATTCGGATGTTTTTTCTTTATCTTCCAACAGGCAAAAGCAATACAAGGGGCCGTATTCCGCGCACAAGGTTCCGCCAGAATATTACTTTCCGGAATTTCCGGCAACTGTTCCCGAACAATATCTATATATTTTTCTGAAGTTACCACCCACATATTTTCTCTGGGACAGACACCGTCAAACCGATCTGCCGTCAACTGAATCAATGAGCGTCCACATCCCATTACATCTATAAATTGTTTGGGACATTCCGGCGTGCTCATCGGCCAAAAGCGGCTACCGATGCCACCAGCCATTATTACCACATGATTATCCATACCTGTTATTCTCCTATAAAAACACATTTGAAATAATTGCGCAATTTACTCCAAAATATCCAACTTTACAAGAAAAACAAAACACTTTTATCATAAATCCATAGTAATAACAGGAGTACTATTTCGTTGATTGGCAAAATATGTCCCTTCTAAGTAACAAGAGACACCCCTCCTCCTTTTCGCTAAAATTAGGTCAAATATTCCTTTTTATTGATTAAAAAGGTAAGTGTTTTCCAGACGATAATTGCATTTCATTCTCTTTTATCTATATTTGTGCCCGCATTTTTATCACATTTTATTAGCCACCCTATTCAAAATTTACAAAACCAAGATAAGCCGGATGGAAAAAATTAACGCAATAATTACAGGAGTCGGAGGATATGTTCCCGATTATGTTTTGACCAATGATGAGATTTCTAAAATGGTAGATACCACCGACGAATGGATTATGGGGCGTATTGGCATAAAAGAAAGACGTATCCTGAAGGATGAAGGACTAGGGACCTCCTATATAGCCCGTAAAGCAGCGAAGCAGTTGATACAACGTACCAGAACGAATCCGGACGATATTGATCTGGTTATTGTTGCTACCACCACTCCTGATTATCGTTTTCCTTCCACTGCATCCCTTTTATGCGAAAGGCTGGGATTGAAAAGAGCTTTTGCGTTCGATATGCAAGCCGTATGCAGCGGTTTTTTGTATGCACTGGAAACAGGAGCTAATTTCATCCGTTCGGGAAACTATAAAAAAATTATAGTTGTAGGAGCCGAAAAGATGTCATCAATCATCAATTATACAGATCGCGCCACTTGTCCTATTTTTGGTGATGGAGGGGCAGCCGTCATGCTGGAAGCCACAACCGAAGATTTAGGTATTATGGATGCCGTATTGAGAACAGACGGCAAAGGATTACCTTTCCTGCATATAAAAGCCGGTGGTTCTGTATGTACCCCCTCCTATTATACATTGGATAATCAAATGCATTATATCTATCAGGAAGGACGTACTGTATTCAAGTATGCCGTAGCCAATATGTCCGATGCCTGTGAAGCTGTAATTGAAAGAAATCATCTTAACAAAAATGATATTGACTGGGTGATTCCTCATCAGGCCAATCAACGCATAATCAGCGCTGTAACGCAACGCTTAGGAGTACCTTCCGAAAAGGTCATTGTCAATATTGAACGATACGGAAACACCAGTGCCGGTACTCTCCCACTCTGCCTTTGGGATTTCGAGAATAAACTCAAAAAAGGAGATAATATAATTCTTACAGCATTCGGAGCAGGATTTGCCTGGGGAGCTATTTATGTAAAATGGGGATATGACGGCAGGAAGAAGTAATAAGCTGTTGTTATCAAAAGATACATACGATGATAACAACAAATAATGAATCAGTAATCTTTTTCATTTTATACAACTTTAGTGATTAGCTTTAAGCATCTGTTTATTGACATATTTAATCAATTGATATTACATTTCAATCCAGAATAATAGTAAAGAAAACAATTTAAAAAATAGCCAATATGTCACATTTATGAGTTCAAGTAGCTAATATACATAAATGTTATACATGGATTAGTCGCACGAATTATAATAATTGGTCGCACATTATGTACACCATATAATAAATGGAGCGAAGGTAAAAACATAAAAAAAGCACTAATATATCAAATATCAGTGCTAAGTATCTCTTCTTAATTATTTTTCGCGGTGCGTACGGAACTAACACATTTTACTATTATACTGATAATCAGCAAAATACTTGTTAAAAATATATTAATGGTATCATATTTATATCATCTCCGCTTATTTTCTTCTAT
>OGSS01000055.1_pt1 | contig 143325 bp, 129 predicted proteins | sample 1553591 | NCBI WGS metagenome assembly OGSS01 (sample SAMEA2580061, study PRJEB22360) | human gut metagenome | biome: human gut; feature: human-associated habitat; material: faeces | place: Denmark | collected 2008/2010
AATGCGAAGCATCGGCAAAATCAGTTACTGTTTGCGCAAGGCGTGAACAGTAACCTGCAAACAGAAAATCTCTGCCGGATATTTCCGGCAGAGATTTTCCCAACTCGATCTCCTTACAAGATCTGATTACACCACAATATTTATATTATGCGGATAATCTTTCCCGCAGCTGCTTAGCACCCTCACAGCCGCATCTCAAATTATCGTCAAAAGTCAACTTCAGTTCCGTAATATGTGCAGGTAAGCAGCTTCGCCATATTCGCAGGATCGATCTCTCTCGGGTTCGATCCGGTACATGCATCGCCCACTGCAAGTTCCGCGATACGGTCCACCTTCTCCTTAAATTCGTCCTCATTGATACCGAATTCTTTCAGTGTCTTCGGAATATTCAGCTTCTCATTGAATTCATTGATCTTCGCGCAGAGACTGTTGATCAGGGCCTGTCTGGATCTTCCCTCTAATCCCATTCTTCTTGCGATCTCCGCGTAACGATCAGCTGCGACGGTATCCTTCGCGTTATACTGGATGACATACGGAAGATAGATTGCGTTCGCGCATCCGTGCGGAATATGTCCGGTGGAGAACGCAGCTCCCGTCTTGTGGGCCATAGAGTGAACGATTCCAAGAAGCGCATTGGAGAATGCCATTCCCGCGAGACACTGCGCGTAATGCATCTCCTCTCTCGCATGGGTATTTCCATTGTAAGATGCCGGAAGGTATTCCAGAACCATCTCGATCGCCTGAAGTGCCAGCGGATCCGTAAACGGTCCGTTTAATGTGGAGACGTACGCCTCGATCGCATGGGTCAGGGCATCCATACCGGTATAGGCAACCTGCTTGACCGGAAGTCCCATAACGAGATCCGGATCTACGATCGCTACATCCGGGGTGATATTAAAGTCAGCCAGCGGATATTTTACGCCTGTCTGATAGTTTGTGATAACAGAGAACGCCGTTACCTCTGTAGCTGTACCAGATGTGGACGGAATCGCCGCGAATTTCGCTTTCTGTCTCAGTTCCGGAAAGCTGAACGGAGTGATCAGATCTTCAAATGTAGTCTCCGGGTACTCATAGAATGCCCACATCGCCTTCGCCGCATCGATCGGGGATCCGCCGCCCATGGATACGATCCAGTCCGGCTCAAACTTGCGCATCGCTTCCGCGCCTCTCATAACGGTCTCCACCGACGGATCCGGTTCTACGCCCTCAAAGACTTCAACTTCCATTCCGCCGTCTTTTAAGTAATGAACAGCCTTGTCAAGGAATCCCTGGCGTTTCATAGAACCGCCGCCTACTACGAGAAATGCCTTCTTTCCCTTCAGATTCTTCAGTTCTTCCAGACATCCTTTTCCATGATAAATGTCTCTCGGTAATGTAAATCTTGCCATACGCTCTCTTCTCCTTTCACAATTCTGTCATTACAGACAGGGATCTCACGTTTCCGACCTGTGTTTCACAGGTTTTACTAAGAACCAATCACGCTTCGTTTTTCTAAGCTCTATAAACATTATACCATTGTTAAATTATTAACGCAAGCATTTTATTGTTAATTACATAACATTTTTATATCGTCTAACTTTACTTTTCATGAGCAGTGAATGCGAGATCAAAAATATCTTCCAGCAGAATTCTTTCCCCTTCCTCTAAAATCAAACAATGACTCTCCTCGTCCACTCTCTTTATATGACCAGAGATCGTCCGATATGCTCCTCCGTCCTTCTTTTCATCGGGTACAAAAAAGGTTACTGTGATTTCCGGACGGGATTCCTGTTTTTCCAATAGAAGCCGAAGATTCTCATTCAGTTTTTCCTTTTCATATTCATCCAGCTCGATCCGCTTTTCCGTAATACGTTCCGTCTCTTTTAACACTGCGCCAAATCCGGTAAGCGCAGCAAATGGAGCAAACTGGGCTGCCCTGTCCCTCACCGGCATCCGGGTATGCTTTGATTCTCCCGGATATGGAAGATCGATCATATCCCCATATTTCTCCCATGTACTCATGCCCTGTGACCTCCGATCTGGTTGTTCCGCTTTACCGCGGTCGCGCCCTCTTCCAGATTCATTCCCTTTAAGACCGCGTTCTTTCCGAACTTTTTCTTGATCTCCAGAACCGCCTGCTGCATCCGTTTTTCCCGCGCCAATTCTTCCTCTTCCTTCTTTTTCTGCTCCACCTGTGTGCCGTAATCGGTAAAGAGATTCAACTGTTCGTACTCCTGCACTTTCTGTTCCGTTCCCTCACAGACCACATGGTTTGCGGAAATCGCGATCCGGCGCACAAGAAGCTTTGGATTCATGATCTCATCGTAGAGCTCCATAACCGCCTCCGTGATCCGTTTCGCGGAGGAAGTTTGCCCGCCAAGATTTCTGGAGCCGTGGGCGTGTTTCGGGATCCGTCTTCCATAACGGTCCGTGGATATCTCCCCGTTGTAGTTCTTTCTGAGTTTTGAATCCGTCAGGTTTTCGATATCGTATCCCACCGTCAAGACCACCTGGTCCGCTGTCAGCTTTTTCTCCACAAGATCCAGAGCCAAAAGGTCCGCCATCTCCCGCACGACGAGCCTTGCCTTCTGGACGGTGTATGGACAGGCAAGAACCTGACCGGATCCGACGCTGTGGTTTTCCGGCTGGTACGCCTTGACATCCGCGATCGTACAGGGCTCATATCCCCAGGCATGGTCGATCAGAAGTTCCGCGTTGACACCGAACATCCGGTACAGAAGATCTTCGTTATAATAATCGTTTTCCTTTCCGAGGGAGCATCTGGCGATATCCCCCATCGTGTAGATTCCCCGTTCTTCCAGTTTTTTCGCGTATCCCCGGCCCACACGCCAGAAATCCGTCAGCGGACGGTGTCCCCACAGATATCTCCGGTAACTCATCTCATCCAGTTCCGCGATACGCACTCCGTCCGCGTCCGGTTCGATGTGCTTTGCCATAATATCCATCGCGATCTTTGCAAGGTACAGATTCGTTCCGATCCCCGCAGTCGCCGTAATTCCGGTTTCTTTCTGCACATCACGGATCATCCGTATCGTCAGCTCATGCGCCGACATATGGTATGTCTCAAGATAGGAAGTCAGGTCGATAAAGACCTCATCGATCGAATAGGAATGGATATCTTCCGGTGCCACATATTTTAAATAGATCTTGTAAATTTGTGAACTTCTCTCCATATAGTGGGCCATCCGCGGCGGCGCTGCAATAAAATCAAGCTCAAGATCCGGTCTTTTCGCCAGTTCGACCGCATCACAGGAACTTCCCGTGAATTTTCCACCGGGGGCCCGCCGCCTTCTCTCCCGGTTCACCTCTTCCACCTTCTGCTCCACCTCAAAGAGGCGCGCGCGTCCGGGAATCCCATACGCCTTTAAGGAAGGCGATACCGCAAGGCAGATCGTTTTCGACGTCCGGCTCCGGTCCGCAACGACAAGGTGCGTCGTCATCGGATCCAGTTTTCGATCCACCACCTCAACAGAGGCATAAAATGACTTCAGATCGATCGCTGCGTAGATTCTGTTTGATCTATCCATCTTGCCCATTCTATCCGCCATAGTCCGTCTCCCTTCCGATATCAATTTCCATTTCCCCCACATACCTTCACAAAATATATGCACTCACCGGCAAGATCAAATTCAAAAAATCCCTATGCGGCCGCGCCGGATCCGCCTCAAACACCTGGATCCGCCCATTATCCGGTCCCCGGTCCTTAAACGCCGGAAACATAAATCCGCAGACCGGCATCCCCGGCTCATAATCTCCGCTCACCGGGCACACCGCACAGATCAGGAAACGGTAAACTTCCTCCGATTCCCAGAGGCTTTCCTTATCCTTTGCCTTTCTCGGAACATCATAATTCCCGTGAAAGAAATAGACCGCATAATTCCCCGACGCCGGATATTTTTCCCCAAACACTTCATAAAAAACATCAAGCAGTGCATCGTTTTTCAGCTCACACTCCCGCAGTGCGCAGAGCAGCTGCCACACACTCCCGGGCTTTTTCTCCTCCCCCGAAAAGACATATTCCTTCAATGCCACATTCGTCTCCGAAAACGGGATCGTCTTCGCGATATCAAGATTCTTCTGCTGATCCGGCAGGGAGAGCTGACGGAAATTCTTATTAAATGTCCCGTCTACAAACCCGTCCCTATCCAGATAAGCCCCTGCAATCCGGTCAAAGCAGTTTCTCTTCAATGTCATTCTTCTCGTAAGCTCCAGCATATCCTCACGGTTGATCTGATTCATATATTTTCTCCGTTTTCTCTGTTATTTAGTCTTAGCTTTTATTCAGTCTTATCCGTCATCTTCCAGCACTCAAAAAACCTACAGAACCTGTCACCAACATCCCTTACTAATACATGGCCATTAAATGTCTCTGCGGCTTTCCTGATATGGTTTATCTCGATTCCAGACTCAATTCTCTCCCTAAAATCTTATGTTTCCATTATACATTTAGAACATATGTTCGTCAAGTTTTTCTATTTTTTCCTTCTTACAAGACTTACAGGACCTGCTGCCGACAGCTTCTTCCAACTGCATCGCAACAAAAAAGACCCCGCAGAGCATTCACACGCCCCGCAGGATCTCCCCAATTTCTCTTTTCCAAATTTAAATGGAATGCTGTTTCACATACTCCCAGGTATAAGTGCCGCTTTTTCCCTCATCCTCAAGGATAAACGGTGTGATCTCCTTATATCCCTCATCCTCCATCATATTTGCCGCCTCAAGACATGACTCAAGGTTATTTTCAAAATCTACGGAAATATACGGATTCTTGTCGGAATCTCCGTTGCCGTCCTGATCTAAATGTGCAATCGCGTACTGCATATTGGTAACTTCCTTTCTCATAAATATTTTTGATCAACCTGATTATAACATAGTGCGGATAGGATATCAAGTAAATATCAGTAATTATTCCTGTTTTATCTTGTCTGTTATTTCCTGTCCTTTCCCTGTTTTCTGTTTCTTCCTAATAAAATGCAGCCTCTGTCCATACGAGTCATTTTTTATCGAATGATACCGTGAAAATCCTCAAAAACAAAGCCTTTCGTCTTCTTGACAATCCCCAGTGTTCACGCTATAATACAGAGAATGTAAAGCTAAAAATTATAAAGGGACATTCTGCCCCGAAACAATAAGAAAGGTAAGACGTCATGGCTGATAAGAAACATATTTTAACTTATGCAGGACTGAAAAAATACGAGGATGAGCTTCAGGATCTGAAAGTAAACCGCCGTCGTGAGATTGCCCAGAAGATCAAAGAGGCAAGAGAACAGGGAGACTTATCCGAGAACGCCGAGTACGATGCTGCAAAAGACGAGCAGAGAGATATTGAGTTAAGAATCGAAGAGCTCGAGAAGCTGTTAAAGAACGCGGAGGTCGTTGTTGAGGACGAGGTAAACCTTGACAAGATCAACGTCGGCTGTATCGTAAAGGTTTACGATGTCGATTTCGACGAGGAGATGGAATTCAAGCTCGTTGGTTCCACAGAGGCAAACAGCCTTGAAAATAAGATCTCCAATGAGTCTCCGGTCGGACACGCGCTGATCGGCAAACGCGTTGGTGACGTTGTTGACGTTGAGACACAGTCCGGAGTTATCCAGTATAAGGTACTCGATATTAAAAGAGTCGATTGATCACTATCGTGTACAGACAGGGATCTCCCGGACTGAAAATTCTGTACACGATCGTATCGATCATACACAAAGACTACAGTGAAGGAGAAATAGAAAAGTGGCTGAACAGCAGAATCAGAACAAGAATGCAAATGCAAAAGAGCAGGATATCCACCAGCTCTTAAAGGTGCGCCGCGAGAAGCTTGCTGAGTTACAGGCAGAGGGCAAGGACCCATTCCAGATCACAAAGTATGATCAGGATACTCACAGCGCAGATATCAAAGACAATTATGCAGAATATGACGGAAAGGAAGTTTCCATCGCCGGACGTATCATGTCCAAGCGTGTGATGGGTAAAGCTTCTTTCTGCAACGTCCAGGACCTCAAGGGCAACATCCAGTGCTATGTATCCCGTGATGAGCTCGGTGACGATTCCTACAAAGACTTCAAGAAGATGGATATCGGCGATATCGTCGGCATCAAAGGCTTTGTATTCACAACAAAGATGGGCGAGATCTCTGTTCATGCCCATTCCGTAACTCTGCTCTCCAAGAGCTTACAGATCCTTCCGGAGAAATACCATGGTCTGACAAACACAGATACCCGTTACCGTCAGAGATATGTGGACCTGATCATGAACGAGGACGTAAAGAAGACATTCGTGATGCGTTCCAAGATCATCAGCTGCATCCGCAGATATTTAGATAACCTCGGATTCCTCGAGGTTGAGACTCCGATGCTCGTTGCAAATGCCGGCGGTGCTGCTGCAAGACCGTTCGAGACTCACTACAATGCACTTGACGAGGACGTTAAACTTCGTATCTCCCTCGAGCTCTACTTAAAGAGACTCATCGTCGGCGGTATGGAGCGTGTTTACGAGATCGGCCGTGTATTCCGTAACGAAGGTCTTGACACAAGACACAACCCGGAATTCACTCTGATGGAGTTATACCAGGCATATACAGACTACAAGGGAATGATGGACCTCACCGAGAACATGTTCCGTCATATCGCAGAGCAGATCTGCGGATCCACAACGATCCCGTATGCGGATGTTGAGATCGACCTTGGAAAGCCGTTCGAGCGCCTGACCATGATCGATGCGATCAAGAAATACACCGGTATTGATTTCAACGAGATCACGACAACTGAGGAAGCAAAGAAATTAGCGGATGAGAAGGGCGTTCACTACGAAGATCGTCACGTCCGCGGCGACATCATCAACCTCTTCTTCGAGGAGTTCGTTGAGGAGCACCTGATCCAGCCGACCTTCATCACAGACCATCCGATCGAGATCTCCCCGCTTACCAAGAAGAAACCGGGTCACCCGGAGCAGGTTGAGCGTTTCGAGCTCTATATCTATGCCCGTGAGATGTGCAACGCATACTCCGAGTTAAACGACCCGATCGACCAGAGAGAGCGTTTCAAAGCACAGGAAGCAGCACTTGCTGCCGGTGATGACGAGGCAAATACCACTGACGAGGACTTCTTAAATGCCCTTGAGATCGGTATGCCGCCGACCGGTGGTATCGGATACGGTATCGACCGTCTTGTTATGTTATTTACAAACTCCCCGGCGATCCGTGACGTACTGCTCTTCCCGACAATGAAGTCCTTAGATTCCGACAAAAAATCTTCCAAGTCTTCCGTAGCCGCTCCGGCAGCAAAGACTGTTGAGAAGATCGATTTCTCCAACGTTAAGATCGAGCCGATCTTCAAAGAAATGGTTGATTTCGAAACATTCGCAAAATCCGATTTCCGCGCAGTTAAGATTTTAGCCTGTGAAGCGGTACCGAAGTCCAAGAAACTCCTGAAGTTCACATTGGACGACGGAGAGCGCAAGGACCGCGTGATCTTAAGCGGTATTCACGAGTATTACGAGCCGGAAGAGCTGGTTGGAAAGACAGCAATCGCGATTGTGAACCTTCCGCCGAGAAAGATGATGGGAATCGATTCCGAAGGTATGCTGATCTCAGCAGTCCATGAGAAAGATGGCCATGAGGGACTGAACCTCCTGATGGTCGATGACAGAATCCCGGCCGGTGCAAAGTTGTACTAATAACGAAACAATCTACTGTGCCCGGGTGGTTCCTTACGGAGCCGCCTGGGCACATTCTTTTTACATTAAAATACGCATCACATCGCCATTGATCTGATAACGGGAATGTGATGCGTACTTTTTTCATATGAATGTCTCCTGATCGCGGGTTACAGGACCCGCGATTTTACCATTCAGCCGTTCTACTTCGTGATCTGGAAGGACCGGTTGATCGGGGAGGCCAGATAGTTACCGCCAAGGACAACGACTGTCATGGTATAACGTCCCGGTCCTGTCGGCGGAGTTGTGGTGCTGGAGTATGCTCTCCATTTGCTTGTAAATCCGGAGGGATGAAGCGTTTTCTTTTTCATATCTGTATCCTCATGTTTCTCTTTAATTTTTTATTTTTCTTTACTTCTCTTTTTCATCACAAGACCTGCCGCCAGAAGGACCGCGCCTGCGGAGAGCAGGATCCCTACCGGCCACCACAGCTGTCCTGTCTGGGGAAGCTTCTTTTCGTTCTCCACGGTTGTCTCCGTAGATGTCTCTGTTTCACTCTCTGCCGTACTCTCCTCCACTCTGGTTTCCGACTGTGTCTCCGCATCTGTGATCGTCACCGTCTCGTCAGCCGCTGTTGTGATAGTCGGCTTCTTATTCGGAGTCGGATCCCAGTCGTCATCATCGCTGTCATCATAATAACGGGTCGGAGAGGTCGGATTCGATGGATCCGTCGGGTTTGTGGGTTCCGTTGGGTTTGTCGGGTTTTCCGGTTCTTCAATATCACACTTGATATCTGCTTCCGCCGCGGCACCGCCCGCTTCCACGAGAACCGGTGCCGGAATGTAGGTCTTGCCGCCAACGGTCAGCGGATCCCCCGTCACAAGGTAGAGAGCCTCTCCATCCGGAAGATTCCGAAAAAACACATGTTTTCCGCTTCCCGTTCCGGTCCGGTAAGGCTGGGTCCCCTGCGCCTTCACAAAATTTGTCAGAGTGATCGCAGCCTCTCTGGAGCCTCCTCCGGAAACATCCGCGCCGGAAGCCTGAAAATTCTCATTCAGTACATAGACACCCGCCTGTTTTTCTGCAACCCGATAGAGATATACCGTCATTCCGGCCTGTTCTGTTTTTACATTCAGGCTGCACCGCTGTGCCGCGTAGGACGGATTTTGAAATATCACCATCCATACCGCAAGCACGGCAAAAATAAAGCCCAGGATCTTATTCTTTTTCCGAATTCCTGTCATCTTGGATTCCTTCCTTCTACATCGATTTCTGTATCTGATCTACATGCTTCTTTTTCTCTTCCCTGCTGCTGCCGCTGTGCCCATAAACAGGAGTCCAAGACCCGTGAACATTCCCCGTCCCATTCCGCCTGTGGACGGAACCTTCTTATCGAGGACCGCACCTTCCACGGAGTCATGTTCTCCATCGTTGACCCAGGCTTCGTTAAACAGCTCGTCCCCCTGGATCGCGTCGTCTGTCACGACCGCTTCATAGGTCACTGTAATCGGATTTTCACCCGTCAGATCTTCATAATCGATGATTCCGGTATTAAAGAGGTTTACAAGATCAACCTCAACCCGGAATGCGTTGGAACCACTGGCTGTTACCGTGTAATACCCGGAAGGAACTTCTTTTCCATCCCTGCCCGCAGTCACACGGAGCGTACCGTCGATAAACTTCAGATACCGGTTCATCTCATCGTGGAAGACCATGGTCTCCACAACAGAATCCGGGATCGCATATTTTTCATCTGCTAAAAGGAACTGTCTGGCAATCTCATTGTCGTAGTTGTCCCTGATTACGCTTCCCGCTCTTCCGGCACCGGATGCGCTGTACACGCGGACTGTCTCCGCACCGGACGCACTGTGTACGCGGACTATTCCCGCGCCGGACGCACTATGTACGCGGACTTTGCGAATCTCCCTTGCGGAGTTTGCCGGTGAGGCGTTGGATGCCGTTACAACATAGCGTGCAAGCAGCTTTGGAAGACTGGAGTTCAGTGTAAACTCGATCTTCTTTCCCTGACTTACGGTTCCGATCTCATCCTCGCCGTCTGCCTTTTTATCGATCGGATAACTTGTCGTCTCGTAGATGTCCGCGCCATGAGCCGCCTTGATCTGGAATCCCGTCTCATATCCGCCGGAAGCTACCGATACGATATGACGGTTTTCCGGAAGGTCATCATCTACCTTCGCCACAGCCGCCAACGAAGAAAATGCCATGGCAGCCGTCATCGCAGCAGCGGCTGCGGTGACGGTCATGAAACTTTTCCATGATTTTTTCATGTCTCTACCTCGTTCTCATAACTAGCAACAATCCGAAAAGTCTGAATTACTGTTCTTCTTTCTTTTTCTTACCTGTCACGATCACAGCACCTGCTGCAACTCCCATCAGGGCGATTCCTGCTGCTGTGAAGGCTTTTGTTCCAACTCCACCGGTGGACGGAACATCTGGATCGATGACCGGGCCGTCAACGATATCCTCTTCGCTGTCGTTGACCCATCCACGGTTCTCCACCTTGTCTCCATTGATAACACTGTCTTTTACCGTTGCGTCATAAGATACGACGATCTGTGCCGCATTCTTCAGCTGATCATACGAGATCTGACCATCATTAAACGCTGCCACAAGTCCTACTGTTACCCGGAAAGTCTCACCTTCAAGATCTGTACGCACCATGTAATATTTCTCCGGCAGTTCCACAAGCTTTCCATTATTCATGATTTCGACTTTCAATGTAGCCTGATTAAGAGAAAGATTACTGCTCATCTTATCATGGAATATCAGCTGATAAGACTTCTTTTCTATAATATATGGTCTGTCATCATCTGGTCTGTCGTCATTTGGAGTACGTCTTTTTACCTGCGCTGACAGTGACTGCGGCAGATTGGATTCCAGTGTAAAAGAAATAACATCTCCTGGCCTTGCTGCCTCGATACGGTCCTGACCATCCGCTTTTTTGTCCACCGACGGTTTACTTTCCTTATCGCTGTCCCAGTAAATTCCATCTTTAAAATAAGTGAACGTTTTGATCAGATTGTTTTCATCAATTCCCGTAATGCTCAACGTTCTGGATCCACTTTCATTCGCTGCATCCACCAACTCCTCGATCTTTGCTTTGGATCCATCCGGATTTAATCCGGCATCAATGCCAAAATCTTCAATTCCTGTCACTCTCCAGCAGCCTTCGCTGTTCTCCGGCGCATGATATGTCGCATAAAATTCAATGGTTCCCGGCTCCACCGCCTCAACATAAAAACTGTTTACGCCCATCTCATTGGAGGTCAATACTGGTGAGATCGTTTTCCCGTTTTCTCTCAGATTCACAAGTCCCACAAGTGCATTCACAAATGTGTTTCCAGAGATATCCGCGCGAACGGCCCCTGTATTACTCAGATCCTGAATCACTACTTTGGCGCGCAGATCATCCGTACCGGTTACCTTATTATTCTTAAAACTCAGCACTCCGCCATCCGAGCCGCCGCCAAAATATCCATGAATAGCAAAGCTACAGTCACGGACCGTATTCCCACTGACCATATTTCCAGATTCCGGAACTACAAAATTATCTCCAAAGAATTCAACTGCCTGCTTAAAACCTGAAATTTTACAATTTTTCACATCAAATCCCGGACTGTCAAATAAAATACCATCCGCAAATTGTGAATCTGTTCCCTTAATCGTACAGTTTTCAACATGAAGAGAAAAGCCAGTTCCACCTACTGCGCCATTGTGATTGGAAACCGCTGCTGTAAACTTTCCCTCTTCAGCCGGTACATTTCCAGCATCAATTGTAAGTCCTTTTAAAGTAATATTACTGCCAAACGCGTTAATTCCGCCAGCATCTGAAAGGTTGTCTGCCACTGACGCATTCATCACCTGAATAACGCTGTTTTTCTCTCCCTCAACCGTGATGTTCTTAAAATCTGCCGGAATTGTAAATCGGTCATATGTACCAGACTTTATTTTGATGGTCCACCCATCTTTATTTCCGTTCCCCGAGATCTGATTTATGGCCTCCTGGATATCCCCGGCTCCATCCTTCGCGTCAGCAACCGCTGTCTTTGACTCCAGATCGAGAGTTGCCCCAAAAGCGGTTCCTGAAAATGCTGTCATCGCTGCTGCCGCTGTGCAGACTACTAAAACCTTGTTCATTTTCTTTTTCATTTTCGATTCCCTCCATGTCAATTTACGTCGAAAAAAGCTCCGTTTTCACTTTTTTGTGAACCGGCGCATTTTTTCCATCATTCTTCCGGTTCTGTTACCCGGTGTCCGCGGACAAGGAGCCTGTGGGTATTTACCCCATACGGAGTACAGGTATAAAGCGTCACAAGGTCTTTTCCGTTCTGGACATAAAGTTCTTCCGTCTCTTCCGGAAGTGTTACGAGGATCTGATCCACCTCATACGTGAATGTCTCGTTTAAGACATCCAGAGTGAACCGATCTCCCACTTCCAGTTTGTCCAGGTCAGTGAACAGTTTCGCCTTCACAAGACCGTTATGGGCGGCCAGCACACAATGGGTATTTTCACCGCCCACCGGCAGGCTTGTCCCATACCAGAAACCGGCGCCCGACTGAAGCGCCCGCTCTTCCGTTCCGTGGTAAATGGGAACGTGGACCCCGATCTTCGGAATGTCCACATATCCCATCATCCCTGTTTCCCATGGATCCAGAAGGTGGTCAAGCTCCTCCCGTTCCTCTGCGGGAACCAGAAACTGTTCCTCTTTCTTTGCAAGTCTTTCATTGTACTCTCTGGCCGCCTGGATCATTCCTTCGCAGTCGATCCCCTGAAACCGGTCATACGCCGCGATCGCCTTGTTGAACTGATACTGATAGTACCAGTCACAGATATGCGGGTACAGAAAGATTCCCAGTCCCAAAAGAAACATGACTGCTATGAGGATCCCGCGCCCGGTGAGCCATGAAGGTTTCCTGCCGGAATTACCGGATCCATGCTCCATTTGCATCTACCTGATATCCATCCGGTGTTGTGGTGTTCGCAAGTATTGCGCCAAGTGTTCCCTTGTCGGATGCTGTGTTGAAGTAATACCACTTGCCGTCGATCTCATGCCAGCCGGTGTACATGTGTCCTCTTGTGTTGTCCCGTTATCCTCCGTGAACTCGCCGCCCTCTAAGATCCAACGTCCGGACTTACCAGCTGCGTTTGTGGCTTTGCCTCTTGTGGAGGTGCTATAGTCATAATCACTGCCACTGCCGCTTGATCTCCACTTGTAGGTGATCGTGAAGGTCGTTCCATCTTTTCCTACAATATATCCAACCGGGAATTTATCCCAGGTCTGATCGCTGTAACTGCTGCTCTTACCCTTGGATGCAGGAATATCCGCAAGCGTGAGTTTCGTTCCAACCTCAAAGGTCTTTGTAAGTTCTGTCTGACCGTTCTCAGTAAATGTTCCGTTATATGCAGCTGTCTTGTTAAGCTCAATATCCGGGGCTGCTTCTGTTGACGCTGTTCCATCAAAGTTATGTTTCTTTGCAGCCGGTGTCAGCGTACCAGATGGTTCACCCGACACATCCGCCAACGACACTCCCGGCACAGACCCAACGACCATACAGGCCGTCATGAGTGCTGCCATAACACGTTTTTTCATTCCGCGCTTCTTCATCTCTCTTTTCCTCCTTCTTTGAATCGTGGATCGTAACTGTATCTCTGTCGAACAGTTACTGTGAGTCAATATTTCAATTGCTGCACACAGGATTCTTCTGCCTCTGTATGCTCACAAAGCTCCTCCTTTCCCCCTTGCTCCTTAAAAATTTATAAAAATCACTCCCTAAACTGCATTCTATGCAGCAAAGCTGCCCGGTATTCCTGCGGTTGGAAGTGTTTTTATCAGTATTGTGATCCCCCTGCGTCCTCAGGAATTTTCTTCGCGATATTTCGCTAAAAATGGATCATATAACCGCTTTTCCGCGTCCAGCCGCGCCTGAACTGCCTCCTCATAGGTTGCGAAGCTGCCAAGATTGTAGGACTTTCCCTGAAAGCCAATGGATGCTCTCCATCGGTTGTTTTCTCTTCTGTATACTCCGCGATGACCGGACGATCCGCGCGATCCCCTTCGGACGATCCGCTTTGCTCCACTGCGCCATCACATTTTTTCTGCCGTTCCCGCTGCCGGTCCCAGAACGACAAGCCTGCCGTACCGCTATCCGGTGGGATCGAGGCGTTTTTCCTGGAGTCGGATCCGTCTTCTGCATCCACAGCTCTTCGTATGTCCGTTTTTCAGGTGAGAATCTTCCAAGGTGCATGTATTCCCGCAGTCACACCGGCACCGCCAATAGGTTTTCAGTTTTCCCGGAATCTTCACTTTTTCAATTACCACAAGACTTCCGTATCGTTCTCCGATCATACATTTTTTCATTCAAAAAAGCCGTTCATGACATAATGTGTATTATGTCATGAACGGCTTGTCTTAAAAGAGTATGCATCGTTCTTACATGAAATCTGTATACTTTTATGCTTTCTAAAGTTATCTTCCGTTCCTTGAGCGGAAAATACTTCCTTCCTTGATCTTGTGCTTTCGGCAGTAGTCCTTCAGGATGATCAGAAGTGACCTTGGAATCAGGATAATCCGCACTTTTCCTTTAAAATCGATCCGTATCTTTCGCTCCTCCAGAGTCTCCGCTGTCAGATATTTTAATTCCCCGATCCGCATCCCCGTTCCCGCGATGGTCTGAAGGATGCAGAACAGACGCCCGCGATTCTCCCGGTTCGCGGTCATAAGAAGCCTCTGGCACTCTTCGCGCGTCAGTTCCCGCTCCTCCTCTCGAAAGATCAGTCTCTGCATTCTGCACACGCGCACCCGGAGATCGTCCCGGCCGATCCAGCTCAGATATCCATTCACCGCGATCAGCATGGAATTTACGCTGGAAGTCCGATATTCTTCTATGAGGAGTTTTTTATACTCCAAGATGATCTCCTTGCTCAGCTCTCGTTCTCCTGAAAATATCAGGAAAGTCCGCACATCTCTCAGATACTTTTCGATCGTATTTTTACTTTTCTCGCATTCTGCTAAATATTGCCCATAATGTTCCAGATCATACTTCATGAACGATTCCTCTCCTGTTCTGTCAGACTCTCTGTATCTGACATGTTTTATAATATGAAGCTTTTCATTATTTCTCATTATGGCACATATTTCAGAAAATTGCTCGTATAATCTGCCTATAGAAGCTACTTACAAGATTATTTTGCAAGATTCATGCATTCCACGAATACATTTCTCAATTCCAAAATTCCAGAAATTCCTGTATTTCCGACGAAATCCGACTTTTTCTCCAGGCGAGAAGAACCTCTGTTGTAAAATCAGCATCACTGACCTCACATGCTTTCAGCTTATCAGAAAGTTCCAGCATCGAAGTCGGCAGGATCGCGATCCCCATTCCCCGTTCCGCCATCGTGATCGCGGTCCTTGCATCTTCACAGGCAAGGTAGATATCGCAGACAAGTCCCGCCTCCTCAAACTTCGAGGCGATATATTTCTGAAACCGGTGGGACAGGATCAGGGGCTGTTCCGAGAGCTCCTGCAGATGCAGCGATGCGCGTCCTTTTAAAAGAGGGAACTCCGGAACTGCCATGGCGAGAAGGCGTTCCTCGGCCAGAGTTTTCGTCTCACAGCCCCTTAACGTAATTGGCGTGCGCAGGGTCGTGAGGTCGAGGATCCGGTTCTCAAGCTGATCCCTCATAGTGAATGTGGATCCCTCGTGGATATCAAAATGAATATTGGGATGACTTTTTGCAAAACGCATCAGGTAATGGGACATCATGGACACGGTGGACGGAGTCATTCCGATATGGATCGTCGCCGCCTGACTCGATTTTATGACCTCCCGCTTCGTTACCTCCGAGAGCATCAGGATCTTTCCCGCCTGTTCGTAGAGCGTTTTTCCCGCCTCCGTCAGTGTGATATGCTTCATACCGCGGATAAAAAGCGGCACCTGAAGTTCCTCCTCCAGCATTTTCATCTGGTAGCTTAACGGCGGCTGTGTCATATGAAGCTCCCTCGCCGCCCCACTGATGGTTCCGGCGTCAACGATGGCCCGGAAGTATTCTAACTGTCTGATCTCCATAGTCTCTCCTTCTGACCGGCGATCTGCGGACCTCCACTCCCGCAACAGTGCGAATTGTGGAATCCGGATCCCGGATCGTAAAAATCATAGTCTGAATGCAAAGAATCATCTTGTATTATATAATATTTATTGTATTTCTATACAAAAACAATAATTTACATATATTATAGGGGATGCTATACTTGAAACGCAAGAAAAAATTTAGAAAGGATCGAATCGTTACAGGAAATCTGTTACAGTACACGGGCACTCCATGCCCGCGCACTGTAACAGGATTTTGCCGATGCTTCGCATTCCGAATCGGCAAAATCCGCGGTCATAACGGTATCATACGGAATTTTCAGTTCAGAAAATTCCTACCCATGAAAAGTAACGGAAAGCTACCATGCATATGAAACGTATTGATTTTGAAAACGGAACCATAACGGGCAATATACTCGGAGCCGCGCTCCCCATGCTGGTTGCCCAGATCTTAAACCTTCTATATAATATCGTGGACCGCATCTACATCGCGCGGATCCCTGAAATCGGAACAGCCGCTCTCGGCGCGGTCGGCTTATGTTTTCCGATCATTGTCATCATCACAGCCTTCAGCAATCTCTTTGGAACCGGCGGTGCGCCGCTCTTCTCGATCTTCCGCGGGAAGAAGGACCCTGACACAGCAAGGTGTATTATGAACACTTCTTTTACGATGCTCTGTGTCTGCGCTATGATCCTGATGACGGTCGGCTTTCTCTTCGCCCGCCCGATCCTGATCCTCTTCGGCGCTTCCGCTGAGGCCATCGTTTACGCCTATCCGTATATGATGCTCTATCTGATCGGAACCCTGCCGTCGATGATCGCGGTCGGAATGAACCCGTTTATCAACGCCCAGGGCTACTCCAGCATCGGCATGTTATCCGTCGCGATCGGTGCCGGAACGAATCTGGTACTTGATCCGCTCTTTATTTTTGCCCTCGGACTCGGTGTCCGCGGCGCGGCTATCGCCACCGTGATCTCCCAGTGCCTGTCCGCCGCCTTCGTCGTGTTTTTCCTCACGAAAAAATCCGAGTTGAAGCTGCGGTTCCTTCATAAGAATGAGATCCCGGAATGTACCGGGCACGCGAAAAATATCCTCAGCCTCGGCGCTGCCGGATTTATCATGCAGCTCACAAACAGTCTCGTGACGATCTGCTGCAACAATATTCTTTCCGTCACCGGCGGTGATATCTATATCTCCGTCATGACCATCATCTCCAGTGTGCGCCAGCTTGTTGAGACACCGATCCACGCCATGGTAGAGGGAACTTCCCCGATCCTGAGCTACAACTACGGTGCCCGCAGACCGGGACGTGTGCGGAAATCCATTCTGATCATGAGTCTCCTCGTTTTCGGTTACACGGCCGTCATGTGGAGCATGATCATTCTCATCCCGGAAACGCTGATCCGTATTTTCAGCTCGGACACGGCGCTAATCCAGGATGCAGTTCCGGCGCTGAACATGTATTTTGCAGCTTTTATCTTTATGGACCTCCAGTACATCGGTCAGGCGGTATTTAAATCCCTGAACAAGAAGGTCTTTGCGATCTTCTTCTCCCTGCTCCGCAAGGTATTCATCGTTGTACCGCTGACCTACTTTCTCCCCTACGCCATGCATATGGGAACCGACGGCGTATTCCTCGCCGAGCCGGTTTCCAATGTCATCGGCGGAACCGCCTGCATTCTCACGATGCTGATCACGGTCTTGCCTGAGCTGAAACGGATCGAGGTTGAGAACCACAGGGCGGCATAAAAACTTAAAGCGTTTTTTGCAAAAAAATAGAAGCTCTCCTCTGAGCCTCTATTTTTTTCTGATCTTCGCCACAAAGAATCCCTCAAAGAGGTCATTCGGTCCCACAAGGAGCGTCCCCGGCATCGCATTCGGAAGTAACGGAAGTTCCTTCGTCCACTCTTCCCCGATCGGCACAAGTTCTCCGCCTGAACTCTTTAACACGCGCTTTAAGAGACCTTCATTCTCCTCTTTTAAGATTGAGCAGGTGGAGTAGACCATCTCATGTCCGGATTTTAAGAGCTTCAGCGCTTTTTTTAACAGTTCTTCCTGGGTTCTCGCGGATCTTTCCACAAGTTCCTTTGAGATTTTTGTCCGGCAGACACCGTCCCGCACTTCTACGGTTCCGCTTCCGCTGCAGGGCGCGTCTAAGAGGATCCGGTCGAAGGAAAAGAAATCGTCAAGCTTTCTTGCGTCCTCCACCATCACGTAGGTTCCGGATGCCCCCTGCTTTTCCAGATTGTATTTTAACTTTTCCGACCGCGCCTTATTCTTCTCGCAGGCCGTGATCTGCGCCTGATTTCCCGTCATCGCCGCCATCTGGGTCGTCTTTCCGCCCGGGGCGGCAGCCATATCGAGGACAGACTCTCCCGCCTTCGGGCCGAGAAACAGCGGCGGTAGCATGGAGGAAAGGCTCTGGAGATAGATTCCGCCTTCCTTATAGATCGGAAGTTCCTGGATCTCCGGCTCCCTTGCGTCCTCGATGATCATCGCATCCTCATACCATGATACATTTTTAAACGCGATCCCTGCACCGGTAAGTGCCTGTTCTACCGTGTTCCGGTCCGCCTTTAAGGGATTGACCCGGAGTGTCACCGGGCGTCTCGCCTGATATCCCGCGAGGATCTTCGCGAAAGCTTCCTCTCCATACTGTTTTTTCAACATCTCTTCCAGAAATCCCGGAATCATCTGTTCCATAGCCTGCTCCTTATCGATCTTTTCTTATCTCTTATCACAATACACAAAAAGATGTAACGATTCAGTACCTTCGCAGTTACAAGCAAAAATCCATTCTAGATCGGATGCGCTGATAGGATTTTTGCCTTCCAGCTTAAGTTTTCTTACGGTCAGCGCAGTAAATGCGCAGACCTGCTGAACAGTTACCTTACTGCACTTTAGTACCTAAAGTTAAAGATATTGAGTCCTGTCTCCTCATCTTTTACGCGATCCACAACTCCGTCGATCACCGTGATCACCATCTCGCAGGTCGCTCCGATAATGCCATGACTTAAATGCCCGCCGTATACATTGCCCTTCGCGTCGGCTGCCGCCGCGTGGATGTGGCTGTAATACTTTCCGTCCATCGTGTTGATGGTTCCTGTAAAGGAAACGATCTCAAACATTCCCTCGAAATCATTTCCCATAAACTGGCGTTTTTCGAGGTCATAGATGCCGACCGTCATGGATGAAAAAGTTCCAAGTGCGCTGACACTCGCGAGTTTTACGTCCTCGAGCATCGCGATGCGCTTCATCTTCTCGAGCACATCCTCGTCCTTATCAATTCTTGCTACGATCGTATTTCCAAATCTGCGGTATTCCATAATGATTGCCTCCTTATTATGCACGTTCATACAACCGAAACTCTGATTTCAAACTTCTTTTGTAACGGTTCCATATACTCACAGTTACGAACAAAAATCCATTAAAAATTGTCTGCAGCAATGGTATTTTTACTCGCAGCCAATATTTTCTTACTTATACTCTCTTATAATCCGGTGCCACCGCACAACCAATTCCCATTCCGCCAGGTCCGATATGGCAGGAAACGCCGAGAGAAAGGTTATCATAAAGGATCGGAACACCCGGGAATGCCTCTTTGATCTCCTCGACCCACGCTGCATTCTCCTCATCCGTTCCGCTGGAAGACGCTAAGAGATGCAGAGCGCCATCGTTTAAGGCATCCTGGAAATTCTCGCGGATCTCTGTCTGCATCGCCTCAATGGCTGTCTTTTTGGCCTTCTGCATTCCGTGGCACTTCTTAAAGGAATCCAGTTTTCCGGTCTGGAGCTTTAAGATCGGTTTGATATTAAATACAGATCCGAGCGCAGCTGCAGCCGGAGTTACTCTACCGCCTTTTTTCAGGAATTCCAGCGTCTGAAGGGCGATATAGATCATCATCCGGTCTCCCGCCTTTTCCAGGAGTTCGCGGATATGTTCCGCTTCATATCCTTTTTCGATCATATCCAGTGTGTCCAGGATCATCTGGTGAAGCGGCGCCGCAACCTGTCCGTCGTCCACAACGAGGACGCGTCCTTCATATTTTTCCTCCTGCGCCAGCATCATCGCCGTATTGTAGGAACTGCTGAGTCCGCTGCTGATCGGCATATACAGGATCTTTTCATATTCTTCGAGTGCTTTGTCCCAGATTTCCATCACAGCGGTCGGAGATGGCTGGGAAGTCGAAATATCGGCTCCGGATGTCAGCTTTTCAAAAAACAGTTCCCTGGAAAGCGTCACACTCTCATAATAGCACTCCCCGTCGATATAGAACGGCATCGGCAGAACAAAGATCCCGAGTTTCTTTGCCTCTTCCTGGCTGATGCTGCTGTGACTGTCTGTTACGATTCCAATTTTCTTCATATATGTATTTCCTCTTTATATCCTGGATTCACGCAAGAGATTGCTGTCTTTTGCGCAATTTTAACGTTTTGCGTATCTAATAATCGTAACATCCAAAATCCTTCCAGTCAATAGGGTGGAGGCAAAAAATGACAGATTGTCACTATTTTCTCTTATGTAAAAAGAATGTGTCCTGGCACATTCTCGCACCGGGCGCGCGGTCGCTTGCGACGATCTTCATCTTCTCGCGAATGTGCCTTTTTTCATAGGAAGTTCCATTGAAATCTTCTATGAAAAAAGCGCTGTGTCACAGCCCATTTTCTATGACACAGCGCCAGGATGTACATGTACTATTTGTAGTTGACGATCTTTCCGAAATCAGCCTTTAAGGACGCGCCGCCTACAAGTCCGCCGTCGATATCCGGCTGTGCGAACAGTTCTGCCGCATTGCCTGCGTTTACAGATCCGCCGTACTGGATGCGGATTGCTTCCTTCGTTGCTTCATCGTAGATCTCACCGATGCACGCACGGATCGCGCCGCAGACTTCCTCGGCCTGTTCTGTCGTTGCTGTCTTTCCGGTTCCGATCGCCCAGATCGGCTCATAAGCGATCACAGCAGTCTTCGCCTGGTCTGCTGTCACGTTCTGGAATGCGATCTTGACCTGTTTGCGGATCCAGTCGAGTGTGATCCCCTGCTCTCTCTGGGTCAGGGTCTCACCGCAGCAGATGATCGGGGTCAGACCATGCTCGAATGCCTTTAAGACTTTCTTGTTGACGGTCTCATCTGTCTCTGCAAAGTACTCTCTTCTCTCGGAATGTCCGATAATGACGTATTTCACACCGGCATCTGTCAGCATGTTCGGGGAAATCTCGCCTGTATATGCGCCTTTCTCCTCGAAATACATATTCTCCGCGCCAACCTCGATGTTCGTTCCCTCGCATGCCTTTACGACAGGAATAATGTCGATAGCCGGTACGCAGAATACAACGTCCGCTTCCTCCGTCTTAACGAGCGGCTTTAATGTCTCAACAAGTGCGACAGCCTCGGACGGCGTCATGTTCATTTTCCAGTTTCCAGCGATGATTTTCTTTCTTGCCATGGTTATTTACCCCCATATATACCAATTTTATATCACAAAATCCGGGACGGGATCGCCGTCCCGGATCTGGAATCTCGGACACTATAATATTTACAGCCAGGGAAGTAAATGCATACATTTGCTCCCCACCGTGCCTGAAAAGACCTGAAAGGGCTTATGCAAGCGAGCTTGCAGCGCCCTTCCACGCCTGTTCCGGCGCACGGTGTACTGGTTTCATTCATTCATTTACTTATCGTCAGCTGCTGCAACGCCCGGGAGTTCTTTTCCTTCCAGGAACTCTAAGGATGCGCCGCCGCCTGTGGAGATGTGGCTCATCTTGTCGCCGAAGCCGAGCTGGTTGACAGCTGCTGCGGAGTCACCACCGCCGATGATCGTTGTCGCATCTGTCTCAGCGAGTGCCTTTGCCACTGCGATCGTACCAGCAGCAAGTGTCGGGTTCTCGAATACGCCCATCGGTCCGTTCCATACAACGGTCTTCGCGTTCTTCACTGCGTCCGCGTAGATCTTGCAGGTCTCCGGTCCGATATCAACGCCCTCTTTGTCAGCCGGGATCGCATCTACGGAAACATACTCAACCTCGACCGGAGCATCGATCGGGTTCGGGAACTCAGAAACAACCGTCGTATCAACCGGAAGAAGAAGCTTCTTGCCAAGCTTTGCTGCCTTATCCATCATCTCTTTGCAGTAATCGATCTTTGTATCGTCAACTAAGGACTTACCGATCTCCTTGCCCTGTGCCTTTAAGAAGGTGTAAGCCATACCGCCGCCGATGATAAGAGTATCACACTTCTCAAGGAGGTTGGAGATTACATTTAACTTATCAGCAACTTTCGCACCGCCGAGGATCGCAACGAACGGACGAACCGGATTTTCAACCGCATTTCCAAGGAACGCGATCTCTTTCTCCATCAGGTATCCGACAACGTTGGAACCGCCCTTTGCGGAGATGAACTTTGTAACACCAGCTACGGAAGCATGTGCTCTGTGGGAGGAACCGAATGCGTCGCATACATAGTCGTCTGCGAGGTCAGCCAGCTCTTTGCTGAACTGTTCGCCGTTCTTTGTCTCCTCAGCTCCGCGGAAACGGGTGTTCTGAAGAAGAACGACATCTCCCTCTTTCATTGCGTTTACAGCCTTTGTTGCAGCTTCGCCGGTTACGTTGTAATCGGATACGAAAACAACTTCTTTTCCGAGTTTCTCAGAAAGGCTCTTTGCAACCGGAGCCAGGGATTCTCCCTCGTTCGGGCCATTTTTTACTTTTCCAAGGTGGGAGCAAAGAATCACTTTGCCGCCATCGTTGATCAGCTTCTGGATTGTCGGGAGAGCTGCGTTGATACGTGTCTCGTCTGTGATCTTACCGTCCTTTAACGGTACGTTGAAATCGCAGCGGACCAGCACTCTCTTTCCCTTTACGTTGATATCATCAACTGTTTTCTTATTTAAAGACATGTTGGAATTCCTCCTTTTTATAAATCGAAAAAAGGGTCCGGTCCTCATCAGACCGGACCCTTTGCTGAGTCTATTTTCTTCGATAACTGCGCGAAATTAAGCATTTAACAGTTTTCCGAAGTGCTTGATGGTACGAACCATCTGGCTTGTGTAGGAGTTCTCGTTGTCGTACCAGGATACAACCTGAACCTCAGATGTGTTCTCGTCGATCGGGAGAACCATTGTCTGTGTTGCATCGAAGAGAGAACCGTATCTCATACCAACGATATCGCTGGAAACGATCTCATCTGTGTTGTAGCCGAAGGACTCGTTGGAAGCTGCCTTCATTGCTGCGTTGATGGATTCCTTTGTCGGCTGGCCCTTAACAACAGCTGTTAAAATTGTTGTGGAACCTGTCGGTGTAGGAACACGCTGAGCAGAACCGATGAGCTTACCGTTTAATTCCGGAATTACAAGGCCGATTGCCTTTGCAGCACCTGTGCTGTTCGGAACGATGTTGATCGCTGCAGCACGGCTTCTTCTCTTATCGCCCTTTCTCTGCGGTCCGTCAAGTGTCATCTGGTCACCTGTGTAAGCGTGAATTGTGCACATGATACCGGACTGGATCGGGTAAGCATCGTTTAATGCCTTTGCCATCGGAGCAAGGCAGTTTGTTGTACAGGAAGCAGCGGAGATGATGTGGTCATCTTTGCTTAATGTCTCATGGTTTACATTGTAAACGATTGTCGGAAGATCATTTCCTGCCGGAGCGGAGATGATAACGTGCTTAGCACCAGCATCGATATGAGCCTGTGCTTTTGCTTTGGATGTGTAGAAACCTGTGCACTCAAGAACAACGTCTACACCGATCTCGCCCCACGGAAGCTCTGCTGCGTTTGCTTTCGCGTAGATCTTGATCTCTTTGCCATCAACAGTGATAGAATCCTCACCGTAGGATACTGTATCCGCAAGAGCGTATCTGCCCTGTGTGGAATCATATTTTAAAAGGTGTGCGAGCATCTCCGGAGAAGTTAAGTCGTTGATCGCAACGATCTCGAATCCCTCTGCGCCAAACATCTGTCTGAATGCAAGACGGCCAATACGGCCAAAACCATTAATCGCAACTTTAACTGCCATTTTTCTTTTCCTCCTAGAAAATGATGTGTGGTCGTTTCATAACCATTCAGCATGTCCGCACGTTTCACGGAACATAAAGGATACTCTGAAACGCCAAACAGTTATGATTGTTAAATATTAATCAACCTTGGTTTTATTGTACATAATTCTGCCAGAAATAGCAAGTCCTTTTTACAAACTTTTCCCAATATGAATCGAAGATTTTCTCCTTTTTTCGGCAAAAGCCGGGAATCCCTCTTTTTTTCGTCATCTTTCCTCTTGAAACTCCTTCTTTTTTTTTTTATACTAAGGCATAAATATGATGTTCTACGTACTCACGCGTCTACGCTCCGCTCCGGTCGGTGCTGGACATGTGCCATCGGCACATAGCACCCTCAAAATTTCAATACCCTGTATTCCACTATGGAGGACACGTTTCATGATGCAGAAATTTCGAAAACTATCCCTGGAGAGCCAGTTGTTTTTCAGCTTTATGGCAGTGTCCGTCTGCCTGCTGCTCCTCTCCTTAAGTATAACCCTTTTTTCGACGATTACACGTCAGCGTCAGGAGATCGATAAAAACATCAGCGCCCTCGCCGCCTATGTCGCCTCCATGGACAATGTTGTCTCCATGCTGGAAAACGGTTATCCGGACGGATCTGCCAATGAAGAGCTGGATTCCCTGTCTGAAAATTTTCCCGATCTCAATGTCATAGCCATTTATAACACGACCGGGCTGCGGTTCTACCACACAAACCGGAAGGAGACAGGAGAAACCTTCGTCGACGGTGAGGAGGAGGCGATCTTAAAGGGCAGCCAGCCCTATATCACCATCGGCTACGGTACAAACGGTTCCCAGCGGCGGGCTTTCCATTCGATCCGGAACAGCGACGGAGCGATCATCGGATTCGTTATAGCGTCGGTCTTCAACACTTATATCTCCGAGCAGATCCACGAGGTCTTTCCTACCTATTTATTGGCAGCGATGGTCATGCTGCTCGTCAGCATCCTTCTGTCTCACGGACTCGTCTCCCTTCTCCGGGATTCCCTGATGGGACATCATCCGACGGAGCTTCTCGACCTGTATCTGCGTCAGGATACCGTTCTGAATGCACTGGAGGAAGGTCTTGTCGCCACGGATTCCACCGGTTCCGTGGTCTACGCAAATCAGGCGGCAGAAAATCTCTTTCATGTCCTGCCTGAAAAACCGGAGGATCCGCCGTCTGTCTCCCCGGACGATGGGACTTCTGGTCAGGAACAGACTAAACCTCTTATGGAAGGACGCACTTTCAGGGATTTCTTCCCGGAATCCCAGGCAGACCGGGTCCTCGCGTCCGGCACACCGTCCTACCACCGTGCCTGCACCTGTGAGAACCGAAGACTTCTGGTCAGTGAGATTCCGGCAGACACCCAGACGGAGCATCCGGTGATCCTCACGATCATCAATGACCAGACGGAGATGGAGACGGTCATGGACGAGCTCACCGGAGCAAAGGCGATGCTTGACACACTGCGCGCCTTCAACCACGAATTTTTAAATAAGCTCCACGTGATCCTGGGCTACCTCCAGACCGGTCAGACGGAGGAGGCCATCAACTTCATTATCAACAGCAACCTTGTCTCCAGCCAGTCGATCCGCCAGACAGCGGACTGCCTGCGCGTGTCAAAGATTTGCGCCCTTGTGATCGGAAAAATGATGCATGCCGCGGAGCTCGGCATCCTGCTCACCGTCTCCCCGGACAGCCGCTGTCTGGAAAAGGATCTCCTTCTTCCGGTCGAAAACTATATCACGATCGTCGGAAATCTTCTCGAAAATGCCATTGAGGAACTTTCCGCCGGCAGTCCTGAGATCCGGGAGATCACACTCGGGATCTACTGTGACCCGGGCTGCAATATCATCACCTGTGAGGACACCGGGCGCGGGATCCGTCCGGATCTGATCGACAGGATCTATGAAAAGGGCGTCTCGTCCAAGGGCACAAACCGCGGGACCGGACTTTTCCTGATCAAACAGCTTGTAGACAGCGGGAACGGCGAGATCTCCATCGAGACAGAACCGGGAGAGGGCACCTGCTTTACCATCACATTTACGGAAAGGAAGCATACACCATGTACCATGTAATCATCATTGAGGACGATCCGATGGTCGCCTCCATCAATAAACAGTATGTCGAGGTCACTCCGGAATTCCGGGTGGACCGGATCTTTAAAAACGGGTCGGAGGCGCTCCCCTACCTGAAGACGAATCCCACTGACCTGATCATTCTCGATTACTATACTCCTGTCATGAACGGAGGTGAATTTCTCGATGCCCTCCACAATGCCGGTCTCACACCGTCCGTCATTATGGTCACCTCCGCGAACGATACGGATATCGTCCGCTCCCTGTTAAATCGCGGGATCACCGACTATCTCGTGAAACCCTTCGAATATACGCGTTTTAAGACAGCTCTTGACCGTTTTACCGAGACAAAAAAGTATCTGGAGCACAGCCACGGGGGACTCGGCCAGCACGATATCGACCGTCTCTTTTCCGTGAATGACCAGAGGGCAGACGCAAAGCCATCACTCGCAAAGGGATTAAACGAGACAACCCTCGCCATGATCCGGGAATATCTGCAGAACAACCGGAATGGCTTCTTTACCAGCGAGCAGATCGCCGAGCAGATCCACCTCTCCCGCATCACGATCCGCAGATACATGAACTATATGGTAGACACAGGCGAGATCATCAGCACGATCGATTACAAGACCGGCGGCCGCCCTTCGATCAAATATGGATTCGGGCAAAAATGATTTGCCCTCCGGCGGCAGTTACGATATTTACAAAACCTGTTACTTACTTACTTAAATTGACACCATGCACAAAATCTTTTATTCTTTTTATAAAGTTTTTACACATTTTCATCAATGTAAACGGGGTATAAACAGATGGAGCGCTTTTCTTTTCATCTGTGAGCTGTTTCCGGATTCCCGGGACAGGAAAAGAAGAGTGGAATGTGTAAGGCAAAAAAAGGATAGGAGGATATTTTATGGAAAATATCATCAGCTATTTCGGCACCTACACACCAGCTGCCGATGGCGCAATCGCAAATTTTAAATTTGAGTATTTATGTACTCTCGGCTTTGCAGCAATCGTAATCTTCCTCGGACGCGCAATCGTCGCACATTCCGCGGCATTAAGAAAATACGCGATTCCTGCTCCGGTTGTTTCCGGTATCATCTTTTCACTCCTGATTTCCGCGATCAAGATGACCGGCACAGTCAGTATCAGTTTTGACGCAAAGGTCATGAAAGACCTCTGTCAGAACCTCTTCTTCCTCTGCGTAGGCTTCGGCTTCAGCGCAAAGATGTTAAGACATGCAGGCGGAAAGCTCTGCGTCATGATTGCATTTGCAGCCTGCCTCCTGATCACCTGTCAGGATGTTCTCGGTGTTGCGATCGCTCACCTGATCAACTTAAATCCGCTCCTCGCTCTTCAGTGTTCTTCCTCAGCGATGTCCGGTGGTGTTGGTACCGCATCTGCCTTTGGTCCGATTTTCGAGGGCTGGGGTGCACAGGATGCTACAACGATCGGTGTTGCGGCAGGTACTCTTGGTAACGTTATGGGCTCCCTCATCGGTGGTCCGGTTGCGGCTTTCCTGATCGCAAAGCACGGTTTAAAGTCTGACCCGAACGATAAGCCGGAAGCAAAGGCAACCGGCAAGGCACCGGAGCTTGACAACACAAAGATGATCATGATGTTCGCAATGTGCTTACTTCTCGCAGCTCTCGGCATGCCGATTTACTGCTTACTCGACAATATCCCGATGATTGAGATGCCGAAATTCATCGGCTGCCTCTTCGCAGGTGCCATCGCAAGAAACGTCATGGAAGCTGCAAACATCAAGTTCTATGTTCCGGAGGTTGACGCTATTGAACACATGTTCTTAGAGCTCTACCTTGCCCTCGTACTTATGACCACCGACTTCACGAAGCTTGCCCCGGTTGCAGGCCAGATGAGTATCATCCTCGTAGCACAGGCGATCCTCATGGCTCTGTTCGGTATCTTCGTTTCCTTCAACCTCTTTGGCCGTGACTACGGCGCAGCCGTTATGACAGCCGGCAACATCGGTTGGGGCTGCGGTTCCGGTCCGAACGCAGTAGCGAACGAAAAGGCTGTTATGGATCAGTACGGATGGCATAACATCGCATGGGTTCTTTACCCGTCCTTCGCTGTTATCATCGATGATATCTATAACCCGATCTTCCTTTCCATCTTTGGTGGCTTATTCAAAGGCTGATCGCAAGTCGTATCCCATATACAGTTTTTGATCTTGAAACATACCCCTCTTATATCCGCCCGGAGAGATTCCCACTCTTCCGGGCGGATTTTTTGCGCAAAGATACCGGCTGCGCGGGACGCTCAAAGATGTCAAGTCCTTTCCCGCTAATTTTCCGTATAGCTTTATATTCTCTCTGTATCCGTTTTTGTAAGTTTTTTACTGTATTTTTATTACTTAAGTTACAATTATTGGTTAATACTTATTAAAATTGCATTTTATTTGAAAATATTTTATTCTTTTTTCATAAAGATTTTACCTTCCCAAACACCTCCGGCAGATTCCTCTGTGGGGAAATAAAACAGTTCCATTCACTGTTTTATTTTCGGGAGTCTATCGGAACACACCTACTAAAAAAGGATTGGAGGAACTCTTATGGAAAGTATCATCAGTTATTTCGGCACCTACAAACCGGCAGCCGACGGAGCAGTCGCCTCTTTCAAGTTTGAGTACCTGTGTACTCTCGGTTTCGCGGCCATCGTGATCTTCCTCGGCAGGGCCATCGTTGCCCGTTCTGAGGCGCTCAGAAAATACGCGATCCCGGCGCCTGTTATTTCCGGTCTGATCTTCTCGATCATCGTATCCTGCATCAAGGGTGCCGGAATCGTCGGAATCTCCTTCGACGCGACGATCATGAAGGATCTCTGCCAGAACTTATTCTTCCTCTGCGTAGGCTTCGGCTTCAGCGCGAAGATGTTAAAGCACGCAGGCGGAAAGCTCTGTATCCTCATCGCATTTGCAGCATGTCTTCTGATCACCTGTCAGGACCTCTTAGGATACGCACTGAGCCAGCTCATCGGAATGCACCCGCTCTTAGCTCTCCAGTGTTCTTCCGCAGCGATGTCCGGCGGTGTCGGCACCGCGTCTGCGTTCGGCCCGATCTTTGAGGAATGGGGCGCGCCGGATGCCACCGTTGTTGGTGTTGCGGCAGGTACCATGGGAAATATCATGGGCTCCCTGATCGGCGGTCCGGTTGCAGCCTTCCTGATCGCAAAGCACGGCTTAAAGTCTGATCCGAACGACAAACCGGAAGCACATGCAACCGGAAGAGTTCCGGAGCTTAACAACACGAAAATGATCATGATGTTCGCGATGTGTCTTCTTCTCGCAGCACTCGGAATGCCGATCTACTGCCTGCTCGATAACATCCCGATGATCGAGATGCCGAAATTCATCGGCTGCCTCTTCGCCGGTGCCATTGCGAGAAACGTCATGGAAGCAACCGGAATCAAGTTCTATGTACCGGAGGTTGACGCTATTGAACACATGTTCTTAGAGCTCTACCTTGCCCTCGTACTTATGACCACCGACTTCACGAAGCTTGCTCCCCTTGCAGGACAGATGGGCATCATCCTCGTAGCGCAGGGCATCTTCATGGCACTCTTCGGAATCTTTGTATCCTTCAACCTCTTCGGCCGCGATTACGGCGCAGCTGTCATGACAGCCGGAAACATCGGCTGGGGCTGCGGTTCCGGTTCCAACGCCGTCGCAAACGAGAAAGCGATCATGGACCAGTACGGCTGGCACACCATCGCATGGGTTTTATATCCGTCCTTTGCCGTTATCATCGACGATATCTACAACCCGATCTTCCTCTCCATCTTCGGAGGTCTGTTCCGGAGTTGACAGAGCCCTACAACGTTTATTGGTTTCTCATTTGTATAACCCTCTTTTCCGGTCGGAGATCCCCCCTCTCCGACCGGTTTTTGTTTGTTTTTCTAAAATACATTGTATCTGCCGCGGATTTTATGTTATACTCTAAAGATATAAAGTTACAAAAGCTGTCCGGAGCTTTTTCCGGTTTTACAGCCTGACACACAAGGAATGGGATATCTTCATGCATAAATTTTCACACATAATTTCTTTGTTCCTCGTCTGTACCGGTCTCGCGCTTGGCGGGTGCGGAAAGGCTTCCGCGCCCCCGCAGGACCAGACAGGGGCAGCATCAGATTCATTAAAAATCCTGACGATCGGAACTGCCGACAGCGGCGGGACCATGTACCCGGTCGGAAAAGCGATCTCCGGGGTCGTTGAGGATGCTGACTCCACCCTCAAACTGAACATCAGCGCTTCCACGGGCTCCGCCGGGAATGTCCGTTCCCTCGAACAGGGAAGCATCGATCTCGGACTCGTCAGCGGTGACGTGGCCTTTGCCGCGGTAAACGGAAGCGGGGAATTCAAGGACGCTCCGTTTAAAGGACTCAAGGTCATCGCAGCCCTCTATCCAAGCATCTCGAACTGGATGGCCCGGGATGATTCCGGTATTTTTTACGTGCATGATCTGAAGGGGAATAAACTTGGGGTCGGTCCTCATGATTCCACCACGGAGCTCGCCGCAAAGATCTCCCTGAGTGTTCTCGGTGTCACGGAACAGAATTCCACCCTTGTCAACTGCGGCCTCGGCTCGGGCGCTGAGGAGGTTAAAAACATGACCCTCGACGCGATCCACGGGTTTACCGGTGTGCCGATCTCCGGACTCGCAAATCTGGCGGACGCGGTTCCTTGCCATCTTTTAAAATACACGGATTCTGAGCTCCGCTCCATCATCCGCTCCAATCCATTCTATTATATGGAGGAGATCCCCGCCGGTACCTACAACGGTCAGGACGAGAATGTTGCGACCTTTGGGATCAAATGTCTCCTCTGCGTCAGCGAAAGCATGGACGACGATCTCGTCTATGAGATCACCTCGATCCTCTACGAGAACCGTGACCGCTTAAAGGATCTCCATCCCGCCCTCTCCTATGCCTCACAGACGGGATTCATGTACGAGGATCTTCCGATCGAGCTTCATCCGGGAGCTGAACGGTATTATGCGGAACAGGGACTGCTGCAGGAGCATAGCAGATAACTCTTTTCAGTATAAAAGTATAAACAGTCGAAAGCGCACCATCCGGGATATCGTCCCCGGATGATGCGCTTTTTGTTTAAAATCATCTTTGCCCCTTGTCATATAGTTTTTAATACTATATAATAGATGGATGAAAGGAGTTTCACCATGAGAACGAATGAAGAACGACTGAATGAGCTGCTTGCCCACCTGGACAGCCTCGACCACATTCATGTGGATGAGATCCCGCAGATCGACCTCTATATGGATCAGGTGACGACCTTTATGGAGAAGCACCTCGGTGAGTTAAAACGCTACCCGGAAGACAAGGTTCTGACAAAGACTATGATCAACAACTATGCGAAAAACAACCTGCTTCCATCCCCGGTACGGAAAAAATATACCCAGGAACATATCCTGCTTCTGGTATTTATCTATTATTTTAAAAATCTGCTGAGCTTCACGGATATCGAGACAGTTCTTTCCTATATTACAGAGAACCATTTCGGCACATCGGAATCCTCCCTGGCGGAGATCTACACAAAGGTCTTCTCCATGGAACATGATCAGATGGACCGGCTGAAGGAAGATGTGAAGGAGAAATTCGAGAAAGCGAAGGAGACCTTCCCCACTGCCGCGGAGGGATCGGAGGATCCTGAGAATGCAGAATCGCTGCAGCTCTTCGCATTTATCTGCGAGCTGGCTTTCGACGTGTTCTTAAAGAAGCAGATGATCGAGCGTCTGGCCGACGAACTGCGGGATGCGAATCCGCCGAAAAAAAAGAAATAATTGTATCGTTTCCAACATGTCGAAAGCAAGCTTTTGACGCTAAACAGCACTGAAATTACAAATTCAAAAAGACCTTCCTTCAGAAGCAATCCCCAATTTGCTTCTGTCAGAAGGTCTTTCTTGTTTTCATATCAAAATACTTTCTCTTATTTCTCCGCGCCGTCCTCATCATCGAGTTTCTCGAATCCAAGACGTTTGAATACCATATCGTATCCGTCGCTTCCATAATTTAAAGACCGGTTTACACGGCTGATCGTAGCGGTGGAAGCACCTGTGCTCTCCGCGATATCGAGATATGTCCGTTTCTCTCTCAGCATCTTCGCGACTTCATAGCGCTGGGACAGGGACAGGAGTTCATTTACCGTGCAGACATCCTCGAAAAATGCATAGCACTCTTCCGGCGTCTTCAATGTCAGAATCGCCTCAAAAAGGTGATCAACTGCATCTGTCTTGATTTTCTTATTCATGTTTACTATTACCCCTTCTGCTTCATATTTGCAGCAAACTCAGAACAATATTTTTGCTGCATCTTTATGGATCATTTCGTTCAACGCACTAATCACAGTTTAACACGTTAGATTCAAAAAGTCCAGTGTTTCTGCATAAAAAAGCAAAAAGAGTTATGGCTGCCATATCCTGTTGGAATATAAGCAGCCATTTTCTATGCCAACATAAATTTCTCCACAACCAGCCCGACACCATCATCATTGTTGGAGGCCGTGATATAGTCCGCCGCGTTCCGCACCGGAAGGACCGCGTTCTCCATTGCAACGCCAAGTCCCGCGTACCTGATCATCGTGAGATCATTGTAGCCGTCACCGCAGGCGATCATCTGCTCTCTCGTGAGCCCAAGGACCTCCAGCAGGCGCTCCAGGCTCTGGGCCTTATCAATTCCCTTCGGCAGTACCTCAAGAAAGAACGGATCTGAGCGGTAGACGCTGAAATTCTTTCCCATCGCCGCCTTTACCTTCGGTTCCACCATCGCAAGGTAATCTCCGTCCTCCATCATAAGAAACTTCGGGACTTCAAAGTTTACGTACTCCTTCATGTCCTCCGGTTTCCAGAGCTCCATCCCGTTGATCCGGCTCTCCAGCCTTCCGTACGGGGACTCCGGATTTGAGGAAATGATCCTGCTGCCCTCGTATGTGGCGATGTCCACCTGATGTTCCTCTGCAAGCCCGATGATCTTTTTGTTGGCAGAAACCGGCAGGGATCTCGCAAACACGGTCTCCCCGGTCTTACAGTTGATGATCCGTCCGCCGTTGAAGGAGAGAATATACCCGCTGTACTCGTCCAGGCGCAGCTCTTTCGCAAGCGGCATCACGCCCTGGGTCGGACGTCCCGACGCGAGAACCACCTTTTTTCCGCGCTCCTGCGCCTTCATAAGTGCCGCCTTCGTCCGCGGTGTGACCACCTTGTCCCGGTTTGTCAGCGTGCCGTCCAGGTCCAGTACGATGATCTCGTATGGACCTGCCATATTTTTTTCTGTCTGCATTTATGACTCCTCTATGCGCAGGATGCGCTCGATTTTATTTTGTAAGATCCGTCTGTCTGATCTTCTCCCGCACTTTTAACAGGAAGGACGGGGACACCGACAGTTCATCGATTCCCATCTTCAAAAAATCTTCCGTGAGATCCGTCTCCGCGCCAAGCTCGCCGCAGATTCCAACCATACAGCCGTACTTATGGCCACTCTCCGCCACAAAGCGGATCAGCCGCAGCACCGCCGGATGTTTCGGATCGTAGAATTCATCCAATTTCTCGTTTTGTCTGTCGATGGCTAACGTGTACTGGACAAGGTCATTGGTTCCGATACTGAAGAAATCCACCTCTTTTGCCAGATCCTCGCTGATGATCGCCGCCGCCGGGGTCTCGATCATGATGCCGATGGCCACATTGCCGAATGGAACGCCCTGTTCCTTTAGTTCATCACGGACAGAGGCCGCGATCTCCTTCGCCTTCTGGACTTCCCAAAGGGATGCGATCATTGGGAACATGATGGAAATCTTTCCGAATGCGCTGGCGCGATAGATCGCCCGAAGCTGGGTGCGGAAGATTTCTGGTCTTGTGAGGCAGATCCGGATCGCGCGGTAGCCCATCGCCGGGTTTTCTTCCTTCTTCAATTTAAAGTAGTCCGCCTGCTTGTCGGCGCCGATGTCCAGAGTGCGGATAATGACCTCTTTTCCCGCCATCATCTCCGCCACCTGACGGTATGCTGCAAACTGCTCTTCCTCCGTCGGGTATGTCTTCTTCTCAAGATATAAAAACTCACTCCGGAACAGGCCGATGCCCGCCGCGTTGCTCTTTAAGACCTCCGCAACATCGGAAACATCCCCGATATTGGCGTAGAGCTTCACCTTCGTTCCGTCCAGGGTGACATCCTCTTTGTCCTTTAATTCCTGCAGCAGGCGCTCTTTTTCTTCCTCCGCCTGCTTCTTCTTCTCCATGGCAGCCAGCGTCTCCTCGTCCGGATCCACATAGAGCATTCCCGTCTCGCCGTCGATGACCGCCATCTTTCCGTCCCAAGCTTCCTTGACATCCACGGACACAAGAGCCGGGATGTTCATGCTGCGGGCCAGGATCGCCGTGTGGGAGTTCGGGGAACCCTGCTCGGTGATAAATCCAAGCAGCATGTCCTTTTCCAACTGTACTGTCTCACTGGGGGCCAGGTCCTCCGCCATCAGGATCACTGGCTGGGTTAGGAAGCCCGACTCCACCGCGTCACCGGAGAGTATCTTTACAAGGCGGTTCGTGATATCCTTCACATCCGCCGCCCGTGCGCGGAAATATTCATCCGACATATCCGCAAAGAGACGATAAAAGTTGTCACCGGTCACCGCCGCCGCGTACTCCGCATTCGTCTTCTGGTTTCTTATAATGTTCAGCACAGAATCACGGTAGTCCGCGTCCTCCAGCATCATCATATGGACCTCAAACACCGCCGCCCCCGTCTCTCCTACCTGCTCGCAGGCTTTCTCATGGAGTGTCTTTAATTCGTCCTCCGCGCACGCCACAGCCATCTCGTACCGTTTTACCTCCGCCTCGGTATCCTCCACCGTCCGGCGCTTTACCTGGCTTTCCGTCTTTCTGTGGTAGAGGATCGGCCCGATCGCTACCTTATTTAAGATTGATTTTCCTTTTATGATCTCCATACTCATATATCCGCCTTACAGTTTTGCCTGAAAAAAGTCCTGTACCGCCTCTGCCGCCTCTTCTTCGTCCGCACCGCAGACCTCCACTGTGACCGTCTGACCGTGACGGATCCCGAGGGCCATCACCGCCATGAGCCTTTCGGCATCTGCCTGTTTTGTCTCTGTCTTTATCGTGATCTTCGACTGGAATTCCTTTGCAAGCTTCGCAAGCTCTCCCGCCGGTCTCGCATGAATTCCGATCTCGTCTGTAATTGTATACTGAAATGTCTCCATAATCAACCCACTTCCTATTTTTCTTTATTATGCAGCTCTAAAAAAGGTTCCCCGCTCCGGATCTTTCCGCGCTTTAAAATATGAACTTCCAGGCAGTCCGGAAGATCTGTGAAAAGAACCGGGGATGCCAAAGATGGAACTTTATCTTTAATTTCCTGAATATCTGCCTTCAAAAGCTTATCCCCGGTCCGTACATGATCCCCATCGTGCACAAAAGCCTCAAAGCTATCTCCTGATAACGATACTGTATCGATTCCAACATGGATCAACATCTCATGTCCACCATCAGTCTGGAATCCGATTGCATGCTTTGTCGGGAATACAAATGTTACTGTCCCGTCCGCCGGTGCGTACACATATTCATCATCCGGAATTACCGCCGCACCGTCTCCCATCATTTTTCCGGCAAATGCTTCATCCGGGACTTCCGAAAGCGGGATTACGGTTCCTGTCATGGGACTTTTTATAAGTTCATGACTATCACCTTCATCACTTTCATCCCCGTACTTTTCCAGATACTCTTCCAGATCCGATTTGATGACCGACACCTGCGGACCATAGATGATCTGAACACCTTTTCCTTTTTTGATGACACCGGACGCCCCGGTCGCTTTTAATACGGACTCGTCTACTTTTTTCTCATCCTTTACGGTGCATCGAAGTCTCGTCGCACAGCAGTCCACATCCGTGATATTGTCCGGCCCGCCAAGCCCCTTAAGGATCTCCCCGGAACGTGTTCCCGTCTTCCCCGCAGATTTTTCCCTGCCGGCCTGTCCGGGACCAGTTCCTTTTCTCTCTTCCTTCCTCTGCTCCACATCGCTTCTCGTATAGAGCTTCGCCGCAGCCCCCACTTCCCGCCCCGGCGTCTTATAGTCAAGTTTCCGGATCAGAACCAGGAACACCGCACAGTACATGAGAAAATAGAAGACTCCGACCACAACGATCCAGAGCCACCCGGTCTTTTTGTTTCCTTGAAGGATTCCAAACAGAAACAGATCGATGAGCCCACCGGAGAATGTCATTCCGACTCCAACGTCGAGCATGTGCATCAGCATGTACGCCAGTCCTGCGAACACGCAGTGAATCCCGTAGAGAAGCGGCGCGGTAAAGAGGAATGTAAACTCCAGCGGCTCTGTGATCCCCGTGAGCATGGAGGTCAGTGCTGCGGAGAGGAGAAGTCCCGATACCTCCTTTTTCTTTTCCGGCAGCGCCGCCTGGTACATGGCCAGGGCTGCTCCCGGAAGTCCGAAAATCATAAGCGGGAACTTTCCTGCCATAAACCTTGTGGCCTCCACGGAAAATCTCGTATTTCCTGGGTCCGCAAGCTCCGCGAAGAAGATGTTCTGGGCACCTTCCACGATTTTTCCGCCGATCTCCATGGTGCCGCCCACTGCGGTCTGCCAGAACGGGATATAAAACACATGGTGCAGACCGAAGGGGATCAGGGCACGCTCCATGAAGCCGTAAAACCATGTTCCAGGATACCCGGAGCGGAGCACGAAGCCGCCGACTCCTGAGATCGCCGCCTGGACCGGAGGCCAGATAAAGTACATGAGAATTCCCACGAGGACATAGAACAGGGCGCTCACGATGGGGACGAATCTTGTCCCGCCGAAGAAGGACAGCACCTGTGGGAGCTCGATCCTGTAATACCGGTTGTGGAGCCATGCGGTCCCAAGCCCCACGATGATTCCGCCGAACACCCCCATCTGCAGGGACTGGATCCCCGCCACCATGGCACCTGCCCCCTCTTTTAAGGCGCCCGTCCCACCGTTTACCGCGATCATCGCACCGATGGCCGCATGCATGACGAGAAAGGAGATGACCGCAGCCAGCGCAGCCACTTCCTTCTCCTTTTTTGCCATGCCGATGGCGATGCCCATGGCAAACAGGATCGGAAGGTTCGCGAACACGATATCCCCCGCCTGACTCATCACCGTGAACAATGCGTTCCAGAAGGTTCCCGGTCCCATGATCCGCGTGAGCCCGTACGTTTCAAGCATCGTGGTATTCGAGAAGGAACCGCCGATACCAAGCAATAGTCCCGCCACGGGCAGCAGTGCGATCGGCAGCATAAACGACCTCCCGATCCTCTGCAGGACGCCAAAGACCTGATCTTTCATGAATCTCACCCTTTCGTTTCTTTATTAAGAAAAAAGTTCCGGAAAGTGATACCGGAACTTTCTTACCTGGGTTATTATGGGGAGATTTCTGAAATTCTATCCATGTTTCCCGCCTTTAGTCAGTCGTTGGACCTTCACTCTCCTCCGGCTGTTCTAAATTTTCTGTACGTTCTGAGCTCTCTGGAATTCCGGGGTCCTTCATATTATAGACTCTCGTCCACTCTTTCGTCCCTTCCACCTTCACCGTCTCACTCTGGTTCATCCGCAGGAATTTCACGATCTCATAGCAGTTGATCCAGATCTCATTGTTTCCTTCTTTCTGTGACTCATCAAAAATGAGCTGGATTCCGAAGTGAAGGTGCGGTGTCGTGATATTGTTCGTGTTCTCCGTGGTGCTGTACCCGGTCCTGCCGAGATATCCGATCACATCGCCTGCCGTCACGATACTGCCCTCTTTTAAATTCGCCTGATACGGGTAGTTCTGGCGCAGGTGGGCGTAATAGTAATACCTCTTTTTATCGAAGCTTCGTATTCCGATCCGCCACCCCCCGTACTGGTTCCAGCCCAGAGCCTCCACATACCCGGATTCCACCGCGATCACCGGCGTCCCCACCTGTCCCATCATGTCATGACCCAGGTGCTTCCTCTTAAATCCGTAGGACCGGGACGCGCCGAAATCGTCAAAATCGCTGTAGGGAAAGTTTTTCGCGATCGGTGAGAACACCTTCAGGCCATATTTTCTGAGCCAGACCTTATCATTGCCGCTCTCCTGCTCAAAATATCCAACCATGCCATCCAGGACCGCCCCATATGCCTCACGGTAATAGGCATAATATTTCATGTCCTTTGCGATCTCCTCCATCGCTGACCCGGACTTCAGTTTCTCCACCACTGCGTCCAGATCTGTCTGCCGGAACCGCTCAAAATCTCCGCCATACTTCGCCCCGAGATATGCCAGCAGTTCCACCCAATTAAAATGCACCTCTTCCTGCACCGTCCCCATGTCCAGCCGGAACGCCTTCTCCATCACATCTGCCGGAACATTAAATTCCACCCAGTGGATGTACCTCTTCTTTTGGCTGTCCCCCGCTGCTTTTCCAGACTCCCCAGCCCGACTGCCTTCACCGCTCTCCTCCATCACCGCATATGTATTCTCCGCCGCCGCTTTCCTGCTCTGAACACACAGGGAAACCGTCAAAATAAAAAGGATCACCAGCTGTGCCCCGATCACTGCTGCCGATCCCGAATGCTCTTTTTTCCTCATGGCACACTCTCCTTCCCACATACATCCCAGTGTATGCGGACAGGCAGAGAATTATGCCATGAAACCTATATCTCCCCACGGCGGATCTTCAAAACTTCCTCCACCGCAAGCTTCACATACTCCCCCATAGAAATATCCCTGCAGCCTACAACAAAGTGCTGGCAGCGGTTTACGGGGATCAGAACTTTTTGGGCCAGGCTCTGGCCAATGGCGACGGCCATTTTTGGCGTGATCTCACCCATGAGGGAATCAGCGATGACGATTCCCATGGGACCGACAATGATGTCGGCGGTGCGGCTTGTGGCTACCGCCGGGTTTTCCCCTGTGGCGCCGGCATCCGCCCCCGCCTTCAGCATTGCTGCTGTGGCAATGCTGTTCGTTCCGATCGCCAGGATCTCATCTTCCGGGCAAAGCTTCTTTAACTGTTCCACCAGGCCTTTGCCCATCTTTCCGCCCTGGCCGTCTATTACCATGATCGTCATGTGTTTCTTGGTCTCCTTTGTCTGAATGATAGCATTGACTCACCGCGTTCAATCCGAAGCGCCTTCTAATTCCTTCAGCTTCTCATATAAAAACGTATTCACAGGAAGAGAAAATCCCTCTTTCTTTGCGATCTTAAGCATCGTTCCCGCGAACAGGTCCACCTCCGTCGGGCGTCCTGCCAGAACATCCTGGCACATGGAGGTATGTCCCTCCGGGTTTAAGGTCGCAAGAAGCTCCAGCCAGTAATCGATGTCCGCCTCCGTAAGATCAATGTCCTGGGTGTCCGCCACACGGAGAACCTCCCGCATGGCCTCGATCATCATGGTACGCGCCTCTCCCTCTTTCTGGATCAGGCTGTATGGCGCACCGTAGACCGCTGTCACCTGATTCACACCGGTGTTTAACATGAGCTTGTTCCACTGTTCCCGAAGAATATCATCCGGAACCTTGTAGGCCAGCCCCGTCCGGTCAAAAAGCTCCGTCACCGCCTTCAGCTTCTCATCATGGCTCCTGTCCTTATTTCCGATGGTGATATAACCCATATTTTTGTAGGTGACCTCATTTCCGTCCTTTCCTGCGTCCATGCCCTGCACGCAGGCGTAGAGCACATGATCCGCGCCGTAGGCTTTCTCGATCATCTCCTCGCTGGAAATTCCATTGAGTACCGACAAGAACAGGGTATGTTCCCCGACAAACGGCTTCACGGTCTCAAGCGCGCTCTCCATTCCCATGAACTTCACCGCAAAGATAATGAGATCCGCCGTCACCGCCTCCGCCGGAGACCGGTAGGAAAATCCACAGGCTTCCCCGTTGCAGACCATATCCGCGCTCCGGTAGCGGTTTACGCGCCCCTCATCCGCGATAAAAAAGACATTCTCATTTCCCATCCGTTTTTTCAGATAATTTCCGTACATGACGCCGAGAGCGCCCTGTCCGATAATTCCGATCTTTTTGATCTCCATAACTTAAAACTTCCTTCCTCCGCCGCCGTGGCTGCTTCCCCCGTAGCTGTGGGTGGATGACCTTCCGCCGCCGGAAAAGCTTCCTCCGCCTGACCCCGGTCTGTTATTCTTTTGTGTCTGGATCACCTGCTGGGTGATATAGGATGTCAGCAATGCATCTGCCAGGACATTCCCCATGGTGAACCGGCTGTCTCTCCGGTAAGAGAGTTTAAAGTTTGCGGCCATCCGCTTATCTTCCCCGTGAAGACCGTAGCTTCGAAGTACCGATGCCACCGCAGTACCCCCGCAGACCGCCGCCACGCCGAGGGCGATCAGGATCTCATACCATTCGATATGGTGATAACGGCTGATCTTTCCCGTCTCCGTGTCATAGTTGTACTGATCTCTTGAAATCCCGTTGGAATAGCACTTTTCCGTATCCGTCAGAAACGCCGCCGCTGCCCCGTAGTAATCGGCATCTGCCGCGTAATTATAAACATCGTCCAGAACATCATTGATGCGGCTGTCCGTCATGTAACGGATCATCTGTCCGTTTGTAGATATGTAGAGTTCCCGGTTATCCATATCGATGAGAAACAGGATTCCCGAGTGGTCGGAACCGGTTCCGAAACCGCCTTCCATGTAAAATCCGTCCGCGAACACCTGGGCGGAGTCGGAATTCTCCTCGGTGGTGACGATGACTGCTTCCATCTTCATAGTATCTGAAAGGACCTGTGCCTGCTCAGAAAGCTGTTTTTCTTCCTCATCGGTAAACAGATCCGCCATGTCATAGACATCCGCATAGCTCTCCGTTCCCTCTGCCATCTGATAGGCATCTTCTCCAGCTGCCGCAAAGGCGGTTCCTACCAGAAGCACTCCAAGAGCACTCGCTGCAAAGACAGTTCTCGCCGCTGTCTTTACAGCATGAAAAACGTTTTCCACCGCACTTAACTTTCTTCCGTTCTCCAGGCTGTTCCCTGCTGTTTTTCCATTTATCTGCTTTGTTTTCATTACAGGAACCACCCCCCGATCATCAGAATCGCCGCAACCGGCACAAAGATCTCCAGGAACAGTTTCACAAGTTTTCCCTTCGCCACCGGGAGCTTTCCGCAGATCTTCCCTGTCTGCCCGTTCATGGCAAAGTAGTAGAGCTTGTCTTTTCCCGCCTTATCCCGGTAGGTCAGGATCCACACCGGAAGCAGGGCGTAGTGCCATCTCGCGTCCCGGATATTTGTGTCGCTCTGGTCCACCCGCACTGCGGAATACTGCCCCATAACATCAGCTTTCAGCTGCTCCACCGTATACTGTTTTACCTCGCTCTCCACCTCCGGGGTCAGGGACTCTTTCTCCATGTCCCGCTTCTCCGCCTGAAAACCGGAGAGGTATCCCATATCAAAGGGCTGGAGTTTTTCCATGTCAAAAGGCAGGACGCCTTCCACGAGAGCACTGTTATTCTTCTTAAGCGCGTTTCTCGTGACATTCTTTACATCAAGCTGTCCCGCACGTTCCATCCGGTATTTTTTATGCTCCGTGTAGCGGATATTTCCCGTCACCCAGGTCCGGTTCTTCTCGCCTTCCGCCTGGATCCTTCCGTCGACCCTGCAGCTGTACATCAGGTACGGGAAGTACACACCAGAAAACTTCTCGATCTGGTCCTTCGAGAAGAAGTCGTCCGGGATATATTTTTTCTTCTTGATCCAGTCAAGGAATATCCCCGTTGCTTTCTTCTTGTCCATGGCAAAGGGGATCACATAGTCCGGCAGGAATTCGCCGGAAAGCTTTCCTGAAAGCACTACCGGGTTGTGACAGTAGTAACAAAATGTTGCCGCCGTCGTTGCGTCCGTCACGACCTCCGCGCCGCAGCTCGGGCAGATATAGACCAGGGCATCCTCGTTCTGCTTCGTGCTGCCCGCGTTATTATTCTGTGCTGTATCTGCCGCACTGCTTTCCTCCTGCGTGCCGCTGGTCTCCGTAGATTTTAACGCCGCGGCTTCCATCTCTTCCTTCGTAAATTCCGACATACAGAACTCACAGCAGAACTTCTGCTTTTTCGGATCAAAGACCACCGAGCCGCCGCAGTTGGGGCATTTATAACTTACAAGTGCCATTTTCTTTCCCCCTGTATCTGGCTTAAGCTTCCCATCTGCCCTAAAAGGCAGCCAGGAAGCTTACATTTTTTACTGTCTCGGTTTTCCGCAGTTCGCACAGAAGTTTCCTTTATTTTCCTGTCCGCAGGAGCAGGTCCAAACGGCATCCGGGCGTTTCTTTCCGCAGTTGGAGCAGAAATTGCCTGTATTCTCCTGTCCGCAGCTGCAGGTCCAGGATCCGCTCTCCTCCGGTTTCTTCTTTCCGCAGTTGGAGCAGAAGTTTCCGGTATTTCCTTCCTGTCCGCAGGAACAGGTCCATCCGGATAACGGTGCCATCTTCGCCGGACCGCCGGATGCCTGCTGTGCCTGGTCTGCCATAGCAGGATTTCCCTGCTGTCCCTGTCCGGCTGCCATGTTAAACAACCCCTGGGTGTTGAATCCGCCGTTCTGCGCCGCCATATTCATTCCCGCAAATGCCATCATCGGTCCTGTGGAGGTATTCTTTGCCGCGCTCTGCATCGACTCAGCCTGTGCGCTGACTAAATGCGCCGCCGCCATTCCTGGGTTTCTGAATGTGGCATTTCTCTGGAGTTCCTTGATCATCGCCTCATCTTCCTCAGAGGCCTTCACGGAGCTCACACCGATCTTGCTCACAGTAATTCCGTATACATCGTCCCAGCTGTCGGAGAGGATCTCGCGGAGCGCGTTCGCAAGCTCCACCGTATGACCCGGAAGCGCACTGTAGCGGACTCCCATCCCGGAAATTTTCGCGAAGGCCGGCTGCAGAGCTGTCAGAAGCTCGCTGCGGAGCTGGGAATCGATCTTATCTCTCATGTAATCTTCCTCGATATTTCCACAGATGTTCTTATAGAAGAGGATCGGATCCACCATTCTGTAAGAATATTCGCCGTGGCAGCGGATCGCGATGTCCACGTCGAGGCCGATATTCTGGTCCACAACACGGAACGGGACTGCGTTCGCTGTGCCGTACTTGTTTCCGACAATCTCCTTCGTGTTGAAGAAATAGACTCTCTGGTCCCTCGCCGTGTCGCCGCCCATGGTGAAACGCTTTCCAAACTGCTTAAAGCTGTCCCCGATGCTCTTTCCAAGGTTTCCGTAGAAAATACTTGGCTCTGCGGAGGTATCATAAACGAACTCACCGGCCTCCGCACATACCTCGACGATAGCGCCCTGGTCAACGATCATCATGCACTGTCCCTCGTTGACTGCGATGATGGAGCCGTTGGAGATCAGGTTGTCGCTGCCCTTTGTGTTATAGCTTCTCTTTGATTTCCGGTTCTCACCTTTCTTTACAAGAACGTCCGCCTCCATGGACGGGCAGTAAAAATACTCGCGCCACTGGTCTTCCAGCACACTCTTTAACGCGCCGGCACCAACTTTTAAAATACCCATATCCCGTTTCCTCCTTTTATCACTCACCGGTCGGATTCCTGGACAGCGGTTTTCGCCGCCTATACCCGCCGGTCCGGATTTTTCTGAAAATTATCCGATCCTATGATCTTTCAAGAACCTGATCTCCGCTGCATACCCCGGAAGCTCATTCGGCGTCTCCAGGCAGAACGGCAGATTCCTCAGCGCCGGATGGTTGATCACCCGCACAATTGCCTCCGCGCCAATTTCACCTTCCCCGATCCGGGCGTGGCGGTCCTTCCCGGCTCCCCGGACATTCATGCTGTCATTTAAATGGACCGCTTTCAGGCGTTCAAGCCCCACAACACGGTCAAATTCCGCCAGCACTCCGTCGAGATCATTCACGATGTCATATCCGGCATCCCATACATGACAGGTATCCATACATACACCCATCTTATCAGAAAGTTCAACTCTGTCAAGAATTTCCCGAAGCTCCTCAAAACTTCTTCCGACCTCGCTGCCCTTTCCCGCCATGGTCTCCAGGAGCACCGTGGTGTGAAGCTCCGGCTTCAGGATCTCATTCAACATCTCCGCGATATAGGTGATTCCAACCTCCACACCCTGCTTCACATGGCTTCCCGGATGGAAATTGTAGAGGTTTCCGGGAACCGCCTCCATGCGCTCCAGGTCATCCGCCATGGTCCGCTTCGCGAAATCCCGGATTTTTTCATCCGCTGAGCAGCCGTTCAGTGTGTATGGCGCATGGGCCACCAGAGTCCCCAGCCCCAGCTCCTCTTTTAGTTTCAGGAACGCTGCGATGTCCTCATGGTCTAACGGCTTCGCGCTTCCGCCCCTGGGATTTCTTGTAAAAAACTGAAACGTCGTCGCGCCGATCTTTTCCGCGTCCTTTCCCATGGCAAGGAATCCCTTCGCCGAGGAAAGATGGCATCCGATATAAAACATTGTCTATGACCTCCGTCCTGTTCCTGTGGGCTTTCCAAAGGAACCTGTTTTTTTCGATCTCTCCGGCTTTAAGAAAAATACCGCTCCCCAGGTAAAAAGCACAGAGAGCACCGCCTGGATCACCAGACTGCAGAATACCCAGTGGTTTGTGATAAAATTTCCGCCGTTGTCACCGAGGAGATGTGTGATCGTAAAGTTTCCGCCGCCACCTGCCACCTGATTCTCCAAAAGCTCCGCGAACATGATTGCCGGATTCAGGAGAAGAAGGTATACCGACACTCCAGAGCTCGCCTTCGGGATCGTCTCCCCGGAATTGAGCGCCATCGTGCTGATCTCTGTCTCGGAGATCTTGAGGAGGAACACATTCAGCATGTATGTTCCAACGACAACAACTAACATGATCCCGTAAGTGATCACATTGGAGAATGTGGACCGCTTCATGAGGGAGGACGCGAAGATTCCGAGACTTCCACAGTACAGCGCCCCCACCACATAGCTCACAAGAAGGATCATGAGATCCCCGGAGCTGATACTTCCATAGATAAAGGTCAGCATCAGGATCGGCAGACTCGATACCACTAAGATCATAAGCTGGGAGAACGCGGACATGAGCTTCCCGACAACGATCTCCACAGGACGGATCTTCGTGGTAAACATGAGTTCCAATGTGTGCCGCTCCCGCTCCCCGCTGATGCTGGCGGAGGTCAGAGCAGGCATGATAAACATCAAAAGCATAAATTCCAGCGCTGCCACAAAGGCGTAGAGCTGGAGAAAATTTTCATAGCGCACCGAGCCGCTGACCTTCACCTGGGCGATGCTCTGGTACATGTTTAAGAGTGCCACCACAGCCAGGATCCCGTTGAAGATCATGATGATGAGCGGAATCCGGAAGCTTCTCGAACGTACCAGCATTTCCCTCTTATAGACCGGATTATTCTTCACTCGTCATCACCACCTTTTCCATATCATGATCCGTGATCTGCATGAAGATGCTCTCAAGGTCACCAGGCTCTCTCCAGAATCCGCAGATTCCAATATTGTGGGCCACAAGTTTTGCAAGCAGCATCGCCTCAGCGTCTTTTCCGCCGTGGAATCCCACGACGATATCGTTTCCCTCCACCGTGATGGTCTGGACCTCCGGCTCCGTTCGGAGAAACTTCACCGCTTCCCAGACATTCTCCACAACCTGGATCCGGATCGGGTTAGAGTCATTCACCTTCTTTAAGATCTCCCCCATGTTTCCCGATAGGACGATCTTTCCGGCATCGATGATCCCGATATCCGTACACATCTGGGCCAGCTCTGAGAGGATGTGGGAGCTGACCACGATGGTTTTTCCCTCAGCGCAGAGTTCCTTTAAAAGCTCCTTAAACTCGATCCTGGCTCTCGGATCCATGCCGGATGTGGGCTCGTCTAAAACAAGGAGCTTCGGATCGTGGATCATGGCCCGCGCCAGGCAGAGTCTCTGTTTCATTCCCCTGGACAGGCTGTCCACAAAGAATTCCTCTTTTCCCGCGAGTTTTACCTGTTCCAGAAGCTTTGTGCACCGCTCTCTCGCCACAAGGCCGGAGAGTCCGTAGCAGGAGGCGAAAAAGTCCATGTATTCCCAGACTTTTAAGTTGTCGTAAAGTCCGAATTCATCCGGCACATAGCCGAACTCATTTTTCACCTGCCCGCTGTAGAGGAACGCATCCTTTCCGCCGATCATGACGGTTCCCTCATCTGCTTTCAGGAGTCCCGTGATAATGCGGATCGCCGTGGTCTTTCCGGCTCCGTTCGGTCCGACAAAGCCATAGAGCGCCCCCTCCTCCACTTCCATATCAAGCCCGGAGAGAGCCTCAAAATTTCCGAATTTTTTTTTCAGTCCATGTATCTTCAACATCAGCTTTCCCTCCCCGTCACCATCAGGAGTGGAAGTGTCTGGCTCACTCCGATTTCCGCATCGCTTCCGGCTGTGTAGCGGACCGTGATCTTTCCGTCAGCAGCGATATAATCTGCCAGCTCTTCCCTTGAGAAATCCTGTTTCCGGATATCCACCGGGTCATAGCTTCCTGTCTTTTCGTTGTAAAAACTCGCCTCCCCGGAGAATGGGCGGATATAGGAATACTGGTTGCCCTGGAAAAAGTCGTCGGACACCGGAAGAAATGAGAATTTCTCGATCACAATGTCCGTTCCCGGGTCATATTCCACCACCACCGGGTCTGTCCCGTAGAGGATCATGGAATTTCCATAATTTGCCCCTATACCGGAGGTCACGGATGGTTCCCGGATCTGACCGCAGCGGTAGACCTCGCCATCTGTTCCCATGGCGCAGTCGATCTTCTGGGTGTAGAAGGTCCTTCCGTCCCAGTTTTTTCCGAAGAGATCGTCGTTTCCCTCATAACCTTCCGGGAGGAACGCGCCGAAGCGCACCTCGCCGTTGTAGGACGAGTAGTAACGATCCGTAAAGTATCCGCTGAGGTTGGATTTCTGGACATTTTTAATGTACTCCTCATCGGAGTCTTCCTGACGATCCGGAGTTCCGGTCAGGGTGTCCGAAAGCATCCATGTCATGCCCAACGGCCATACCTTTAGCGGCTCCCGGTCAAATTCCAGACGCTGGCCTGGTTCCATGTTTCCAATGATCAGCACCTGGCCATAGAGATAGACTGCCGCGTTCTCAAGCGTCACAGGAAGCCTGTTCTCCACATACCCCGTGATCATCCCATCCGACACAGTAAAGTCCGCCTCCACATTTCCAGCCCTCAGGTCTTTCTGCCGCTCCAGAAGGAAAAATCTGGAATCGAAGGCTTTGGACTTCCGACTCCAAAGCACGGTCTGGTCTGCCTCTTTCCGGATCCCGATGGATGCCTGGCGCTTTTTCGGGTAGTCTTCCAGCTGGTTCATGTCGTAGCGGGCACTCCTCGTAAGGGGTGTGACCCTGTAATCCGTCGGAAGATCCACGGTAAATCCGCTGCTGTCCGGAGTCCGGACGTTTAAGAAGGTCATCTCCCCCGCGCTGTCCCCGGATGCGTCCAGGATCGTCGCTGTCGTGCAGAATTCACTGGTGAATCTCGTCTTAAATCCCATGCCCCAGATCACGACACAGGAGGCCGCGGAAAAAATAAACACTGCAGTCCCGTAGTACCGGTTGATCCCACGCTTCTTTAAAAGAAGATACAGCCCGGGTCCCACGATCACCAGATATCCCGCAACGCTGATCCCGTAGATTGCGAGATTGGGGATCCGCTCCCCATTTCCCCCGCTGACGAGATTGTAGGCGTTCCAGTAATCAGCATCGCCGCCCTGGGAATAATAATAGATCGTATTCAGTTCATCCTCGTTAAAGATCTCACCGAGAAAATATGACGCGAAGGACGGGTTCTTTTTCGCAAAGCCGGAGAGATCCGACAGGCTTACCCCGTAGACACCGATGGTCCCCTTTCCGTACTTCATGGTCTTAAGAAGCGGCGTTCCATCCGTCACCATCCGCTCTTTGGCCCCGGAGATCACAGGTTCCGTGTAGGTCACGCGGACTTCCGAGTCCTCAGGACTGTTTTTCGTGTATTCCGTTCCCATGCCGACCAAGAGAACCTCCGGATCCCTTAAGCTGACCTTCGGCTCTGCCTCTCCCAGGATATCCAGGGTCTTATCCCTGTCTCTTCCCGTTCCGATAAGCAGTGTTCCGCCATTTTCCACCCATGTGAGGACGGCTTCTTTCTGGACATCATTCAGTGTCCGGCAGTCATATCCGTTTATGAGGAGCACATCAAACATGGAAAATCCCCGGGAATCTTCCGGGAAGTCTTCCCCTGGGATCTCAACGACCCGTGTGGTGAGCATTCCATAATTCAGCCCAATCCCGTCAATCCATGAGAGACTTCCTGACTTGTTCTCCAGGACACCTGCAAACAGACGGTTTTCGTCCTTAGAAACGTCAAAATCCATGGAGGTCTCCCCCATGGTCTTCTTCTTCCCGTCTTTTAATGTCAGGTGGATCGTCCCGCTCTTCTGTCCTAAGGGGACATAGAACTCCATCGTCTTCGTCTCCGCCGGTCCCACCTCTACTTGGTACGAATACTCGTATTCCTCTGTGCCTTCATCGTTATCACTCTCCAAAGTAGAGACAGTAAGTGTGCCGGAAAACGGTGCCTCCGTCTGGCCGTAGATGCTGACCTTTATGGGCACAAAGCTTCCGGGCTTCGCATTTCTTCCGTAAACTGCCGTGATGTCCACCGCCACCGGCACAGAATTCTGCGAGCCGGACTCCATGTTTGTGCTGAAGCTGTCCTGGTCCTGGGCAAAGGCCGGGAATGCCCCCGCGGACAGGACCAGGGCCGCAAGACAGCCAAACAGCAGCTGTTTCTTTTTATTTCTCATACATTCTTCCTATCATTGATCAACGGGTATCCCTGTTCAGTATTTTCGTTACAGTTCAGCCATGCGCTGATTTGAATGAGAAAGTGTGTTGCAAGCTTGCTTGCATAAGCACTTTTTCATCCAAATCAGCATATGGTGGAACCACCAAGCTTCTTGTTTTCATGAATATGAAAACAAGAAGATGTAATGGCTGAACTGTAACGTATTTTCAGCTGTTTTTCTGCCGTCAGAGCAGGAAATATGCGTTTTTGCTGAACAGCTGTTATCTCTCTTTACTGGATCATACCAAAATTTTCTTTATTCACATCAAAATCCACCTTCAGCTTCACCGTGAACACCGTTCCGTTCAGGTCGCTGGCCACGGAGATCGTTCCGCCGTGCATGTCCACGATATTCTTCGCGATGGCAAGACCGAGACCCGTTCCGCCTGTCTTTGAGGACCTCGACTGCTCTACCCGGTAGAACTTGTTGAAGATCAACGGCAGTTCCTCCGCCGGGATCACATAGCCATAGTTCGTGACAGACACCGTGACGATATCGTCCTTCGCGAATACCTGGATCAGGACCTTCTTTCCCTCGGCACCGTACTTGATGGCGTTGTTGATCAGGTTATCAAAAAGTCTCGCCAGAAGGTTTCCGTCCGCCGTGATGATCTGGGACGGGACATTGCTCTTGAGCTCATAGGTCAGGTCCTTGTCCGCGAAGCTCGGATAAAATTCCTCCAAAAGCTGCCCTAAGAGCTTTACGATATCCACCTTTCCAACATTCATGGATATCTTTCCGTAATTCATCTTCGTGAATCCGAACAGGTCCTCAATGAGTTTTTCCAGACGCTTTGCCTTCACATAGGCGATATCGATATACTTTTTCTGCATATCCAGGCTGATGGCCGGTCCGGAAGACAGGAGTTCCAGATAACCGATAATGGAAGTCAACGGTGTCCTTAAGTCGTGAGCCACGTTCGTGATCAGCTCATTCTTCGTCCGCTCCGACTCTCGTTCCTTATCCATGAGCTTCCGGATATCCGCTTCCATCCGGTTCAGGTTCGATGCCATGGCGGAGAACTCGTTGTCCCCCACCACCTCGATCTGGGTGTTTAAGTCGCCCTCGGAGATATTCTGGATCGCCACCGCGATCTTCCCTATATACTTCATATTTTTCTTCTCGATCATGAGAAACGCCAGCGCAAAGATTCCGATTCCAACGATCACATAGAGGATCGTGGTGATAGTACCCATCTTAAAGATCTGCAGGATCAACAGATTCGCGTATCTGGTCTGGTCCAGGTACGCCAGAAGGAAGTTCATATTCATGATGAGGAACGCGTCCACCAGACATGCGATCAGGGCACTGTAACAGATGTTCACCGCGATCTGCCTGTAAAAGCTTCTGCTCCAATCATTTTTCAATTTTGTATCCTACCCCCCAGACCGTTGTGATGATCTTATCCTGTCTCGTGTCCTCTTTCATTTTTCCGCGGAGTCTCCGGATATGTACCATGACGGTGTTGTTTGCCTCGTATACTTTCTCGTTCCATACCTTCTCAAAGATCTCGTCGGTGCTGAACACCCGGCCGGGATTCGATGCCAGAAGGTACAGGATATCGAACTCGATGGGCGTCAGCTTGATCTCCTCGCCGTAGACAACGACCTTGTGGTTATCTTTATTGATGGAGAGGCCACGGATCGAGATCTCGTTCTTTGCCGCTTTTCCGGTGCTGCTGTTAGGGTTTAACTGGGTGTAGCGGCGGAGCTGGGATTTCACGCGGGCCGTGAGCTCCAGCGGGTTGAACGGCTTTACCACATAATCGTCCGCGCCGGTTCCCAGACCCAGGATCTTATCGAGATCCGTGGATTTTGCGCTCAGCATGATGATCGGAATATTGTTGGTCTCGCGGATCTTCCTGCACATCTCAAGACCGTCCATTCCCGGCATCATGATGTCTAAGAGTACCAGATGGATCTCCTCCTGATCCAGGATCTCCAGCCCCTCTTTCGCGTTATTTGCCTTAAATACTTTATATCCATCGCTGACCAGATAGATCTCTACAAGGTCCGCGATCTCTTTTTCATCATCCACTACCAGGATATTGATCTGCTCCATGATTTTTCCTCCTTTTAGACTTATTCCTAATATCCCTATCGTATCATATTTCGACCTTTTTTTCCTTACTTTTTTCTGAAAACTAATGAGTAAATGTTACAATTTTTTCCGTTCTCTGGAAGGTTTCCGAAAAACAGCGAACTTTGCTCAACAAATGCCCTGTCTCATGTATACACGCATTTGGGCTCATTATCTGTGTATAAAAGAGGCAGCAGAACTACTCTAAAAAGAATATGTCCCACTGCCTCATTTTAGATTTCATGTAACTGTTCAGTAGGTCTGCGCACTTGCCGCGCTGACCGTAAGAAAACAATTCTGTTTTCTCCCCACAGTACTCTTACAGCCCTAACTCCTCAAACACGCCCTTCAGGATAATCTTCACAGAACCATCCTCCAGCACCTTGTGAAGTCCGCTGTATTTCAGAAGGTCGAAGTATCCCATGGATCCGCCCGCCGCGCAGAGCTTATAATAATCTGCCCAGGCTGCCTTCCGGTCTTCCTTCATCTTTGTGTAGAACTCAAAGGCGCCCATCTGTGCCATCGCGTAATCTACATAGTAGAACGGATACAGGAAGATATGCTGCTGTTTGATCCAGAATGCTCCACTCTCGAGGAACTCATTTCCTGCATAATTTCTCCAGGGCATGTAGATCTTCTCCAGACCGCTCCAGACTGCTCTCCGCTCCATTGTGGTCATTTCCGGATTTTCAAATACCTTATGCTGATATTCGTCTACGCAGAGCATATACGGGATCTTCATAAGAGCGTCTGCCAGATGCTCTCTGCGGTATTCCTCTGCCTTATCTCCAAAGAAATTCTCCATCCACGGATAAGTCCAGAGCTCCATGCTCATGGAATGGATCTCATTGATCTCACTGGTGGAATGACATAATTCCGGGGTCTTCTGGTATTTTGCCGCTGTAAATCCTGCAAACGCGTGACCAGCCTCATGGGTCAGAACATTGACATCTGCGTCGGTTCCGTTAAAGTTTGAAAAAATAAACGGTGCATGATACTGCGGGAGTGTCGTACAGTATCCGCCGGCGCGTTTTCCGTGCTTGGAGTCCAGATCGAAAAGCTCGTACTCCATCATGAAATCAAAGAACTCTCCGCTTTCCTTGGAAAGCTCACGGTACATCTTCTGGGCTTCGCCGACAAGATATTCCTTATCTCCGATCGGAACCGGATTTCCGGACGGAGAAGCGATGGATTCGTCATAATAATAGAGTGTATCGATCCCAAGAGCTTCCTTCTGACGCTCGTACAGCTTTGCCGCTGCCGGAACCACGACCTCGCGGACCTGTTTCCGGAATACCTCCAGCTCCTTTTCCGTATAGTCAAAACGACGGCGGCGCAGATATCCCATCGGAATAAAGCTCTTAAATCCAAGCTTCTTTGCCATACCGGCACGGACCTTTACAAGTCCGTCATAAACTTCCTCTAACGTCGGCGCAATTCCCTCATAGAGCTTTGCCCATGCCTCAAACGCCTCTTTTCTCTCCGCACGGTCTGTGCTCTGCATGATCTTTAAGAGTCCGTAGTTTCCGATCTGCTCTCCCTTAAATTCCACGGTAGCAGCTGCCTGCGTTTTCATAAAGCGGCTGACAAGCTCCGCCTCTTTCACCTGATCATCCACGATAGATTCGTCAGAAAGCTGTTTCTGGGCCTCCATATTCTGGATCAGGATCGTGCCGAATTCTTTTTCCATCTCAGCCTTAAACGGAGATGCCACGATCACCTCGCCCATCTCTTTTTTCAGGATTTCATATTTCGGCATCTGGCTGTTGAAATATACCATCTCCGCCTCATAGAATTCATCTAAAAGATTGATCGTATTCCGGATATGGGCGACAGTCTTTGATGTCTCAAGCTCTGTGTCGGCTTCCACATAATCCATATAGGCATTCCGAAATTCCTCATAGTTCTTTGCTTCCTTCAACACTGCGATATCCCCCGATACGCGCGCGAAGATTTTTTCCATGTCCGGACGGACATACTGAAGCTCTGCAAATTTTTTCATGATAAGTAACCCCTTTCCCCAAGTTTCTCATCCCGTTCCCTGCTGCCCGCAGGAACCGGCTGCCTAACTGAAGACTACCCCGTTCTTTTTTAAGAACTTCTTTACATTCTCATCCCACTCGTTCTCTAACGTCCTGTCCAAGGTAAACTGCTTCATGGACGTCCCTGTAACGCAGATCATCTCGTGGTTCTCATACTGGATATTGATGTAAAGCCCGCCGACCTGATCCGGATAGATTCCCGGGATTTTTCCGGCAACGAACCGGTCTCTGGCGGATGGGGGCATCTGAAATACAATGCGGAAGCTCTCCGGAAGCCGTTTTCCTTTTATTAAGGAGTAGCAGACCGGCTTTAAGGTCTTCCATGAAGAGTACTCTTCGATCCTGTTTTCTTCCAGTTCCTCTTCGGAAAAATAGCCCTGACGGACCTTTCCGTCGATCGTGAACTGGTTGTAGGTCACGATCTCCGCTTCCCGCACCAGAAATTTATCAAAGATCTCCCCGATGAAAAGCCCTGCCGTAAACGCTTTCTGCTCTTCGATCTTTAATGCAACCATTATTTACCTCCGCATGTTGTTTCCCTGATTATGTCTGGAACTTTTTACCTGTTCCATATCTGTCCTGCTTAAAATAGTTACTGTTCACGCTTTGCGCAAACAGTAACTGATTTTGCCGATGCTTCGCATTCCGAATCGGCAAAATCCACTACCACCACTGTATTGTACGGAATTTTCAGTTCAGAAAATTCCTACCCGTGTACAGTAACTTAAAATATACTCTTATGTCATTACAGCTGTGCGGACCTGGTGAATATTTTTAAGCTGTTAACTGTCTGTACCTTTACATATTGTTTCAAATATCTCGAAAAAGTCCGCCGATGTCCTCTCTCCATCTGTTATCGAGAGATTCTTCCACAGGCTGTCATCCTTCGCGAGATGGACCTTCGCCGCGTACTCCGAGTAGGTCTCGTAAAACACCTCATTCCTCTTCTCCCGGACCATCTCTTCCTTCCGGACCTTTGTGGCAGCTTCATCGTAGTCGTTGACGCAGCGCAGGATATAATATTTTCCATCTGCCTCGATCACATCGCTGGTCTCCCCTGTGGCCAGGGCGTAAGCAGCCTTTTCGTAAGCCTCCGGTCTCAAGCCTCTGGAGATCTTCTTCTCGATCTCCTGATCCTCGGAGACCCCCTTTGCGACGGTCATAAAGTCGGTTCCTTCCATCTGGACTTTCTTTAACGCCTCATCCGCCTGGTCCTTATCGGAGAGCACGATCTCATCCACGGTGATGACCTTCGCCTCGCTGTCGCTGACTTCCAGGTTGACGCTGCCCGTCAGCGTCTCCACCAGTTTTTCGGTCTTCCAGTAGTCTTCATATAAAGATTCTACCACATCTTTGTCGATTTCGGAACTCTCCCCGGCGTTTTTCAGTTCTTTCATGTACTGAGCCGCTGCCTGTTTTGCCAGTTCCCGCTCTTTTCCGGAGAGCGTGACTTTTTCCTCGTCCGCCATGCGGCTCATGGTCTTTAATTCCTTTAAGAAATCATGGATCTGGGACAGCAATGTCTCCTCGAAGGTAGTTCCAGACTCGTCCACCACCGTATCCCAGATCTTGTCTGTATATAATTCTTCATAACGGAGCCGCTCCGTGGTGACGATCACCATGGTTTCGGCTTTCCCATACTCTCTTTCACTTTTTCTGCCGGAAAGCAGCGTTTCCTTCACGCCGCATCCGCAGACGACTGCTGCCGCGAGGACGACTACGCTAAGCGTCCGTCCCCATCGGTTCCATTTTCCCATATTTCTGTCTCCACTTCTACACAGCGCCAAGTTCTTTCAATTTCTGGTACACCAAATGCACCGGAAGTCCCATCACATTCGCGTAGGATCCCTTTAATCCCTCAATATATCTCGCAAAAAATCCCTGGACCGCATAAGATCCAGCCTTGTCCATGGGCTCCTCGGAATCCGCGTACTCACGGATCTCCGCCTCTGTCATCGTGGACACGTTCACGTCCGTCTCATCGTAGAAAGAAACAACGGTATCTTTCTCTCCCGCAGTTCCTTTTTTCACGATGCACACGCCCGTATAGACCTGATGGCTGCGTCCCGCGAGTCTTTTTATCATCTCATATGCCTCTTCATGGCTCTTCGGTTTTCCGAGGATCTTTCCATCTGCCGCAACGACCGTATCAGATCCTAAGACTACCGCGCCTTCCGGCATATCTTCCGCAACATCAACGGCTTTCTGCTCCGCAAGGCTCATAACTACCCCCGAGGGCTCATCCGATGTGATCTTCTCCTCCACGTGGCTCACGATGATCTCCGGGACGATTCCGATCTGCAGAAGCAGTTCTTTCCGTCTCGGGGAACCGGATGCCAGGATGATTCTCTTCTTTTCCATCTTGTTTTTCTTTCCTTTATGTCTTTCCTGCGCGGACAGTTTCATACTCAAACTATCGCATTTTTCTATTTTATAGAAGAAAGAGGCGGTCTGACATAAGATCCAGCCGCCTCATCCTGTCCTAATCACTGATTTTTCCAGTAATTAGAAGCTTAATTTTTCCTCAAAATAGCTCTTTAACTCTGCGATCGGGATACGAACCTGCTCCATGGTATCTCTGTCACGAACCGTAACCGCACCGTCTGTCTCAGAATCAAAGTCATAGGTTACGCAGAACGGAGTACCGATCTCATCCTGTCTTCTATAACGTTTACCGATATTTCCTCTGTCATCGAACTCACAGTTATAGTACTTGGAAAGCTCTGCATATACCTTCTCTGCACCCTCGTTCAACTTCTTGGATAACGGAAGGATACCAACCTTCACCGGAGCGATTGCCGGATGGAAGTGCATAACGGTGCGGACATCGCCGCCCTCTAACTCTTCCTCGTCGTATGCGGAGCAAAGGAATGCAAGTGTCACACGGTCTGCACCGAGAGACGGCTCGATTACATACGGAATGTATTTCTCATTTACTTCATCATCAAAGTAAGACATATCCTGACCGGATACATTCTGATGCTGCGTCAGGTCATAATCGGTTCTGTCTGCGATTCCCCAGAGCTCTCCCCAGCCGAACGGGAATAAGAACTCAAGGTCTGTGGTTGCCTTACTGTAGAAGCAAAGCTCTTCCGGAGAATGGTCGCGGGCGCGCATCTCGTCCGGCTTGATGCCGAGATCCTGCAGCCACTTGATACAGTACTGTTTCCAGTATGCGAACCAGTCAAGGTCTGTACCCGGTTTGCAGAAGAACTCTAACTCCATCTGCTCGAACTCTCTGGTACGGAATGTGAAGTTACCCGGTGTAATCTCGTTACGGAAGGACTTACCGATCTGTCCGATACCGAACGGAACTTTCTTTCTGGAGGTTCTCTGTACGTTCTTGAAGTTTACGAAGATACCCTGTGCTGTCTCCGGTCTCAAGTAAACCGTGTTCTTTGCATCCTCGGTAACGCCCTGGAATGTCTTGAACATTAAGTTGAACTGACGGATATCTGTGAAGTCATGCTTTCCGCAGCTCGGGCACGGGATCTGGTTATCATCGATGTACTTCTTCATCTGCTCCTGGCTCCAGCCGTCGATCGGAGTCTCCGGCTCAACGCCTTTCTCTGCCATGTAATCCTCGATGAGCTTATCGGCACGGAAACGCTCTTTACATGCCTTACAGTCCATTAACGGATCCGAGAAACCGCCGATATGTCCGGATGCCACCCATGTCTGGGAGTTCATTAAGATCGCGCAGTCAACACCTACGTTGTACGGGTTCTCCTGAATGAATTTCTTCCACCATGCGCGCTTTACGTTATTCTTAAGCTCTACACCCAGATTTCCGTAATCCCATGTGTTTGCAAGACCTCCGTAAATCTCGGAACCCGGATAAACAAAGCCTCTGGATTTCGCAAGTGCTACAATTTTTTCCATTGTCTTTTCCATTGTGACTCTCCTCTTGATCTCTTTCTGTCCGTGCTGGTCTGCGCGGCAGAGTAATTCTTCTATTGTAACTGTCCAGCCCTTCAAACAGTGTTTTCTTACGGCCGGCGCAGGAAAACGCGCAGACCAGCTGAACAGTTTTTCACTATTTAAATATAATATAGGACGTCTCACCTTCCGGTGTCTCGGCCATACTTCCGTTAAGGGTCACACCCTCAGACACATACCGGACCTGTCCGTCTGTCTGGATCTTTGCGCTGCCCTTCACACATACCACATAAAGCTTTTTCTGTTTTGTTATATCCACAGCGGAGACCTCGGTATTCTCGTCTCCCGCCTTGTAGAACGTGGATCCGACGATATAGCCCTTTTCCACCCCATCCGGAACGGAAACGACATCCAGGCTCTCAATCCGGATCCCACTCTCAGTATCCGGATACTCTTTCGCGAAACGAAGATATTCCTCCGCATCCGGAAATTTGATGAGAAGCTTTGCAGTTCCGTCCTTCACGGTGCATTCCGCGATCTCAGCCTTTTTTTCGCTGCTTCCGGACTGATTTCCACTCTCAAACACGCCCAGCATTTCTTCTGCGTAAGCTTTTAATTCATCAGCACTGTAGTAATCATTCCCGTAGGACTCCACATCCGCGCTTGTGACGGTGCCTTCCTTTGTGACATAAAGGCTGGTCTCCGTCGGGGCAAATGCGGTCGTTCCGTTTCCTCCGCCGCAGCCGTTTAAGGCAAGCGAAAGAAGGAGAATGGCTGCTGCCGTCTGTCCTTTTTTCATGAATTCCTCCTTATCCCTAAAAATCCGTAACGCTCCAGTACCTTCATCGTTACGCACGGATATTCCGGTATCTCCGACTGTACGAATAAGCCGCACAGATGTCCGCTATTTTTAAGGATTACCCTATTTATATACAAGAACATCCAAAATGTCAAGTGAATGGAAGGTTTTATCTACGAATCGCCGCTTATTTTCCGCTACGCACTTCGTAAATTCTTCCAGAACTTTCTCTGTGACCGTAAAGGTATAGAGCTTTTCCACCGGCGACGCAAGGACGTACTCCCATGTATAGATCGTGGAATCTTCCAGTCTTCCCAGAGGCTTTTCCATATACTCACCGTTGATCTCCATGAGTTTCAGTTCGAAGACTGCCCGCACAAGGCGATTGGGGATCGCGCTTTTCAAGAGCGCCCTGAGGGACTGATAGAGAAGCTTTAAGGTCTCCACTGCCTCCAGATTTTCTCTCCCGTAGTAGTCCGCAAACTCCAGAAAATAGGAGCCGTAACACGCCGCCTCCATATCCTCCGTGATCTCCCGGAAGTAGTTCTGTACATCCACAGAGACGAGAGAGTAGGCATCCCGGCCCTCATAGAGGGCAAACGTGCCGAATACAAAAGGCGCGGATGCCGCCATCAGCGTGCTTCCCGGTCTTCTTGCGCCTCTGGCGAAAGCCGTGATCTTTCCCCGTTCACAGGTCAGGATCACAAGTCTTCTGTCGTATTCGCCCGCCGGGGCGGATTTAATGACCATCCCGGTCAGAATCACCTGTTCTCTCATATCTTAAATGTCTTTCGAATTATAACCGTAGTTCTTCATGTAGAGCTCGGAATCTCTCCATTCCTTGCGGACCTTGACCCAGAGCTTTAAGTTGACCTTCGTGTCCATAAGGTTTTCGATCTCGATCCTGGCGGAGGTACCGATGCGTTTTAACATCTGGCCGCCTTTTCCGATGACGATTCCCTTATGGGACTCACGTTCGCAGATGATCGTGGCATCAATGTCAAAGATACCATTGTCACGCTCTGTCATGCGCTCGATGGTGACTGCGATTCCGTGGGGGATCTCGTCAGACATCATGCGGAGTGCCTTCTCGCGGATCAGCTCCGCGGCGATCTGGCGCATCGGCTGGTCCGTGACAGTGTCCTCATCGTAATACTGCGGTCCCTCCGGCAGATACTGGAAGATCGTGTGGATCAGGGTATCCGTGTTTGTCTTCTTCATCGCGGATACCGGGATCACCTCTTTAAAGTGGTACGCGTCCTTATAAGTCTCGATAGTCTTTAAGATATCCTCTTTCTTCACCGTATCGATTTTGTTGATGACGAGGATCACCGGCGTCTTTACGGTCTGCAGCACCTTTAAGATATGCTGCTCGCCGGAACCGATGTAGGTTCCCGGCTCCACGAGCCATAAGATCACATCCACCTCGCGGAGTGTGTGCTCCGCTACATTCACCATGTACTCACCAAGCTTGTTTTTTGCCTTGTGGATGCCCGGTGTATCGAGGAAGATAATCTGCCCGTGTTCGTCTGTATACACGGTCTGGATCCTGTTTCTCGTGGTCTGCGGTTTTTCCGATGTGATCGCGATCTTCTGTCCGATCAGGTGGTTCATCAGCGTGGACTTACCAACGTTCGGGCGTCCGATCAATGTCACAAAACCAGATTTATATCCCTTTTTCATGAAATCTCCTTAATGCTTTTATATGTATCTCTCCCATGCCGAATTGCTCCCGCATCTACGCTTCGCTCCGGTCGGTGCTGGACATGTGCCACCGGCACATAGCACCTTCAAAAGCATTCGTAATCCGCTCATTTTTCTTCGAAAAATGGCTACTTACTCATGCTTTTGGCGGGCCAAAAGGTCAAAACTTCTCCTGCAGGCAAGCCTGCGTCGAAGTTCCGGCCTTTTTTCCCTTGGTATTATGCAAACAGCGGCTTGATCTCCTTAAATATCTCGCTGTCTGCCTTGATCTTATCCTCATTTCCGACCACGCATACCGCGCCAGTCTCAAGGATCGCCTTCGTGATCGGTGCAAGGGCGCGGATGTCTTCCACAGTCGCGTTTAAGATCTCCTCGCGCTCCTTCTTCAGCATCTCGTCCGTCACTCCGGAATACCATGCGGAGAGTCCGCGGCTTCCCTGTAAGGACGAGGTCAGCGGTGTGTCGATATCGCTGATGGTTCCGATGACATATTTTGTCATGGTGCGCTCATCCGCCTCGAAGTTCTCCAGATAAGCCGGAATGCCGAGATAGATATCATCGCTCTTCTTCACTTCCGGATCGCGATAAGAGACAAAATATCCCTCGCCGGAACGTCCAATGCCGCTCATACAGCCGTAAGCGCCGCCCTTCACGCGGATGTTGATCCAGAGGTAATCGTAGCTCAGCATCACCTTCAGGATCCGAAGCGCGCCTGTGTAGGAATATCCGCTTCCCGCGAAGGTTCCACAGTGTGCCACATAGTTGACCTTTGAGGAAGAAGTGAATCCCTCGTTTAAATTCTCCTTCGGTGCCGTAAACGGATAGATTTTTCCGCTGCCCGCCGGAAGCTTCTCAGAGAGCTTCTTCATAGCATTCCCGAGGTAAGAGAATCCCTCGTCGTCCGCCGTGTAGCTGACGGTCATGTTCTCCCTTGTAAAAAGAGCTTCCATCACACGCTTCAGACCTGCGATGATCTCGCTCTTCTTCTCGTCAAAGTTCTTCGCACAGTCCTCCAGGAACTTAAAGTATCCAATCCCGCCTGTCATATCGTTATAGTAGGATGTGTCAGAGAAGTAGGATGTGGCTCTCGCGACTGCCGCCGTGTGGCCGGATCCCATGAGTTTCATCTGGGACTTTGATTTTCCCTCGCTTAGGATCTCGTTTAACCGCTTCTCATCATCGAGAACAGAGCGGTTAAGGATCTCCTCCAGGATCTCGAAGCCGAAGTCAAGCTTCTCGTAGAGCACTCTCGCGCTGCAGACAAAGACACCTGTGAAGCTTCCTGCCTTTGTGAGATCCGGGTAAGATGTCACGGAGAAGGAAATTCCACCGCTGTTTAAAAAGATCTCGCTGCTTAAATCGCTGTAGCTGTAATTTTTCGTATCCACATATCCAAGGACAGATTTTAAGAGTCCGAGATACGGCAGGTCCTCCATCGGAATCCGGTCCGTGTTGAAGAGGACCTTCAGATAACCGATCCCTGACGTGAACATGTTGTGGCGGACCACTGTGATGCCGTCCAGCTTCGTCTCCTCGAAGATCAGCTTCGCCGGTTCCCTTCCGATCTCCTCTCTCGTGAGCATCGGGATCTTCTCGAGATCCTCCTTCGGTGACGGGGTATCCTGGTATTCCTTTAATTCCTTCGTCTGGCGTACCAGAGTCTCGATCTCCTCTTTAGAGAGACTGTCCTTATATTCTTTTAACTTTTTCGCCGTCTGCTCCTCGATCCGTGCGGCGAGGTTCTTCTTCGGGCTCGCGATCACAACAGCCTCGTACGGGTTGTCAAGAAGGTATGTCCTGATCAGTCCCTCAAAATATCCGCTGTCCGCGCCTTTCTTCAACGCCGCGAAGGTGTCCTCATACTCTAAGTGCATCATCGGATCGCCGCCGTAGAGCCAGCTGTCCAGGCACTGGAGACCGTACATGAGTCCCTTCGGCGTGGAGCCATAATCCGCCTCGCGGTACTGGAATTCATAGTTGTTGATTCCGGCTTTCAGGCACTTTTTGTCGATGCCGCCGTCCGCGAGCTTCTTTAACTCCGCCTTTACGATCTTTACGAACTCGTCCTTCTGCTCTCTCTCCGCGTTCTTCGCGATCACGGAGAAATACGGCTGTAAGATCCCATACTCGTAGCCTCCCATGATGTCATCGCCAATCCCGGCATCCAGAAGCGCTTTCTTAAGCGGCGCGCCTGGGGCATCTAAGAGCACATACTCCAGGATCTGGAATGCCACGTACTCCTTCGGGGAGAGTTCATTTCCCGCCTGGGTATTGATGGAAAGGTAGGTCGCGTGGTCAAGGCTCTCGGACTCGGATACGGAGTAGAAGATCTCCCTCTCGATGGGTTCCTTGAATTTCTTCTGGATCTGGATCTCAGAATCGATCTCTTTTCTGTCGTACTTTCCGAGGTACTCCTCATCCAGCCATCTTAATTTCTCCGTCATGTCCATATCGCCGTAGAGGTAGATATAGCTGTTGGACGGATGATAATATTTATGATAGAACGCGAGGTAATCCTCGTAGGTCAGCTTTACAATGTCTTCCGGATCTCCGCCGGACTCCACGCCGTAGCAGGTATCCGGGAACATTGCCGTATGGATATAGCTGTCCAGGACACTCTCCGGGGCGGAGAACACGCCCTTCATCTCGTTGTATACAACGCCGTTGTAGGTGATCTCGCCTTCCGGCTCTTCCAGCTCGTAGTGCCAGCCTTCCTGCATGAAGATTTTCTTCTCTTTTCCGATATTCGGGTGGAAGACCGCGTCCATGTAAACGTCCATGAGGTTCTGGAAATCAGTGTCGTTGCAGCTTGCGATCGGATAAACGGTCTTATCCGGGTAAGTCATGGCGTTTAAGAAGGTGTTTAAGGATCCCTTGACGAGCTCCACAAATGGATCCTTCACCGGGAATTTATCAGATCCGCAGAGCACGGTATGCTCGATGATATGCGGAACGCCGGTGCTGTCTGACGGCGGCGTCCGGAAACCGATGCAGAATACTTTATTATTGTCCTCGTTGCTCATGAGGAATATATTTGCGCCTGTTTTTTTATGCTCTAAGATCATACCGTCGGAATTCAGTTCCGGGATATGTTTTACCTGCCGAAGCCGGTACGCGTCAAGGGCTTTGACTGATTCAATCTGGCTCTCCATATCTGAATGTCCTTTCTGTTGTGCTTTAGGCTATAGTTGTAACCGGATCGCTCCGCACTTCGTGCTTCCACGTCTGCGCTCCGCTCCGGTCGGTGCTGATCATGTGCCATCGGCACATAGCACCCTCAAAAAGATTCGTAATCCGCTCATTTTTTCTGCGAAAAAATGGCTGCTTACTCATGTTTTTGGCGGGTCTCAAGGTCATGCCCTCTCCTGCGGGCAAGCTTGCGTCGGATTCCTGACCTTGATGCCCTTATTTACATATTTCCCACAAATTTATCTTTTAATATCGCAAAACACTCTCTGACACAAAAATGTGCAAAAAGCACCGGATCCGACTTCGCGGAAATTCCGCTGACATTCGGGATTCCGACGTGTCTTGCGATTCCTTTTGCCCGGAGTTCGTGGAAATTGCTGGTGAGGATGCCCACGCGGATCGTGATCTCCTCATCCGGCGGAAGAAGGTAACCGTATTCCGCCATGGCCGCGCGCAGCGTTGCCCGGCGGAGACGTTCTCTTTCCGTAATCAGAATCTTACTGTATACCATATTTTCGTAAGTGCTGCGGGACGATTCCTCTAAGAGGAGCTGGTAATCCGGCACCCCACGGCTCTTCATATATCGGTACATAGCGGATGCCTCTGTCACATCCTCATCATCGCCCTGTCCGCCGGAAAGAACGAACACCGTGTTCGGATGATAGGCCGCGTACTCCACCGCCTTATCCAGGCGCCGCTCCAGGGTGCGGCTGATCTTGTTTCCGCGCACCTGGGCGCCGAGGACGATCACGTAGTTCACACTCTCCTTCTGGAAGGAGATAGCGCTGAAACCCATCATGAGTTCCACCACGACAAAAATAAAGGCGATGGCTGAAAAAAACGTGATCACCGCCACTTCCATCTGCACCGGAATCTTGTCGCGGAATCTCGGGTAAAACTTCATCACCGCAGCCGCGGCAAAAAATCCCAGCGCCAGAATGATCCAGATCGCCGAGAATGAAGTTCCCGCGCCGGAGTAGATCACGATCACGCCGTAATACATGAGGCATAATATTCCAAGGATGCCAAAAACTACCGCCACAATTATGCCTCCTTTCCAGTCTTTCCCATTATTATCTGCAATTCTGTCAACTCTGAAAATGTTTCCCTCCAGCCCCGCAGGATCCCAGCCAGTTCTGCGTGCTGTGAACATTTCTACTCAGGGAATCGCCACCCGGTAATCTCTTACTCTGCCTCTTTCTTTCGCAGAATATCGTACTGCTCCACTTCCCCGTCCAGGTCGATGTAGAGGACCTGTTTCGGATGCGGTGCGCTCTCCTGGCTCTCGCCTTCCTCGGTGTAGATGCCGCGGACGAGGGCGGAAATATTTCTTCCGTCCGGTTTCATGATCTCGATGGTCTCACCGACGGAGAACTTATTCTTCTGCTCGATCTTCGCGAATCCTCTCGCATCGCGCTCTTCCGCAGTTCCGAGATAGATATAGTTCTTTACATACGTGTTGCTGTCGTAGATCTGGGTCTCGGACGTCGGTTTTCCAAAGTAAAAACCTGTGGTAAACTCACGGTAAGTGCACTTTCCGATCTCTTCCTTGTACCACTCCATGTTCGCTTTATATTTCTCCGGATTCTCCAGATAGTCATCGATGGCTTTGCGGTAGGTCCTGGCAACTGTCGCCACATAAAGCGCCGTCTTCATGCGGCCTTCGATCTTAAAACTGTCGATTCCGGCGTCGATCATCTCCGGCACATGCTCGATCATGCAGAGATCCTTGGAATTGAAAATATAGGTTCCTCGCTCATTCTCGTATACCGGCATATACTCGCCCGGTCTCGTCTCCTCCACAACGGAGTATTTCCAGCGGCACGGATGGGTACAGGCACCCTGGTTCGCATCGCGGCCCGTAAAGAAGTTGCTGAGCAGGCATCTTCCAGAGTAGGAAATGCACATCGCGCCGTGGATGAAGCTCTCGATCTCCATGTCCTCCGGGATATGCTCCCGGATCTCCTTGATCTCCTTTAAAGATAACTCTCTGGCGGAAACCACACGCTTTGCGCCGAGCTCATGCCAGAAGAGATATGTTCCATAGTTTGTATTGTTCGCCTGGGTGCTGATATGGATCTCCATATCCGGGAGTACCCGCTTTGCGATGGTGAAAACACCCGGGTCTGAGATAATGAGAGCGTCCGGACGGATCGTCTTTAACTCCTCAAAATACTCCTCAACACCTGCAAGGTCGTCGTTGTGCGCGAGAATATTCGCTGTGATATACACCTTTACGCCGTGGTCATGGGCAAATTTGATGCCCTCCATGATCTCTTCGTTCGTAAAGTTTTTCGCCTTGGCGCGGAGGCCGAATGCCTCACCGCCGAGATATACAGCATCAGCGCCGTAGATAACAGCTGTCTTTAAGACATCAAGGCTTCCTGCCGGAATCAGAAGTTCTGTTTTTCTCATAATTCATCCTTTCCAAATGTTCAACCGGTCTGCACACCCGCTGCGCTGACCGCGTGAAACAAGTCCGCCTCTATTTTGCCGGACCGCTTCCTTTTTTCACACTGAGCGCGACCCCGTCGCCCACCGGCAGGATCGAAGTCTCGAATTCATCCATATGTTTTAACGTATATAAATACTCCCGCATCCGCTCGTGGATCGTCCGGTCACGGCGCTCCACCGCGTAACGCGATTCCATGATCGTTCCGTCCTGGAGGACATTGTCAGACATTAAAAGTCCGCCATCCCGCAGAAGGCGCAGGATATCCGGCAGCCAGTTGATGTACTGGCCCTTTGCCGCGTCCATGAAGATAAAATCAAAGGAGCCGGAAAGACCCGCAAGGATTTCCCCGGCATCGCCCTCCAGCAGCGTGATTTTTTCTTCCATCCCAGCAAGGCGGAAGTTTTCCTTCGCCTCCGGGATCCTCTTTTCATATTTTTCAATGGTCGTGATCCGGCACTCTTTTGGCATCACCGATGCCATCAAAAGTGCCGAGTATCCGACCGCAGTTCCAACTTCAAGGATCCTGTTCGGAGCCACCAGCGTCACCATCGTCTTTAAGAGCGATGCTGTCTCCCTGCGGATGATCGGAACCCTGTTCTTCACAGCATTCTCAGCGATCATCTCAATAAGCGATCCGTCTCCCTGGGCCAGGGAATTTATATAAGTCGTAAGTCTGTTTTCCGTGATCATGATTTTGTGTCTTCCTTCGCGGTATCTTCCGGATTTTCCTTTAAAATATTGATCAGCTCCTTGGAATCCTTCGAGGTGTTTAACTCGTAGGTTCCCGCGTTCACTTCATATCCATAGCATTTTGCCTGGATCGTAAATGTGCGGGCATCGCGGATCAGACCGGCTTTCTTTAAGATCTTTCCGACCTCTTCCACCGACTCATCCCCGTCCAGTCTGATACTCTTTTCTGTTCCAGGCTCTGCTTCCATTGCCGGCGCGTAGAAGATCCCATGTCCGAAGGAATAGGCGCTTCTCGCCCCTGTAACGATGAGTACCGCAGCGAGACCGTACAGGATGATCCTTCCGGATGTGCTGATGACAAACAGGCTGATTTTGTTGATTTCTCTCGTTATCTTGCTCATATCATTTCCCTTGCAGGTAGCTCCGCCGTGTATCTTCTTGTTTTCATGTGCATGAAAACAAGAAGCCGGGGGCGTTCCCCCTATACTGAGCTGTGCCAAAAATTGCTTATGCAAGCAAGCTTGCAACACAATTTTCAGCCCAGCTCAGTGCACGGCTAACTGGGTTCATTTAAACTTCCATGATGATCGGAAGGATCATCGGGTTTCTCTTGATGCGCTTCCATAAGAAGTCGCTTAAGCTGTCTCTGATAATGTTCTTGATCTTGCCCCAATCGGAAACATGGCGCTCTAAGCAGTCTGCCACCGCCTGGTCAACAATTGCCTGAGCCTCTTCCATCAGGTCCTCGGACTCACGCACATAGACGAAGCCGCGGGATACGATATCAGGTCCGGAGAGCAGCTGGTTGGAATGCTTCTCCAGTGTGAGGACAACGATGATGATACCATTCTGGGCAAGGTTCTGGCGGTCGCGGAGAACAATGTTTCCGACATCTCCAACACCGAGTCCGTCAACGAGAACACCGCCGGACTGTACATGATCGATAACGTCCGCTCCGCTCTCACCGATCTCAAGCACGTCTCCTGTGTGGAGCATCACAACATTCTCCTTCGGGATTCCAAGAGAGATCGCAAGCTCCTTCTGTGCCATTCTGTGACGGTACTCGCCGTGGATCGGGATCGCAAATTTCGGGCGTACTAAGGAGTAAACAAGCTTGATCTCCTCCTGGCAGGCATGTCCGGATACGTGGGTATCCTGGGAGATGACCTTCGCGCCCTTCATGGAGAGCTCGTTGATGACTCTTGATACGGCCTTCTCATTTCCCGGGATCGGGGTGGAGCTTAAAACAACCACATCACGCGGGGTGATGGAGACCTTTCTGTGCATGGAGGATGCCATTCTGGAAAGGGCTGCCATGGACTCACCCTGGCTTCCTGTTGTAATGAGGACGGTATCCTCCTCCTTATAATTCTTTAACTGTTCAATATCCACGAGCGTTCCATCCGGGATATTGATATATCCGAGCTCCTGGGCAGTTCCGATGACGTTGACCATGCTGCGGCCTTCCACAACGACTTTTCTGCCATACTTGCATGCGGAATTGATAACCTGCTGGACACGGTCCACGTTGGAAGCGAATGTCGCAACAATGATACGGTTCTGCTGATGCTCCGCAAAGATCGCATCAAAGGTCTTTCCGACGGTTCTCTCGGACATGGTAAATCCAGGACGGATCGCGTTTGTGGAGTCGCAGAGAAGGGCAAGAACACCTTTCTTTCCGAGCTCTGCCAGTCTCTGGAGGTCTGTCACATCGCCGAATACCGGAGTGTAGTCGATCTTGAAATCACCGGTATTTAAGATGATTCCCGCAGGTGTGAATACGGCAAGGGCAGCCGCGTCCTCGATGGAGTGGTTCATCTTGATAAATTCTACGCGGAAACAGCCGAGATTGATGGACTGTCCGTGCTTTACGACCTTGCGCTTTACGCTGCGCAGCATGTTGTTCTCTTCGAGTTTATGGTCAATTAAGCCCATGGTCAGCTTTGTCGCATAGACCGGCGCGTTCACCATTTTTAGCACGTACGGAAGCGCTCCGATATGATCCTCATGACCGTGGGTGATAACGAATCCTTTTACCTTCTCATAATTATCTTTTAAATAGGTCACATCCGGAATGACAAGATCGATTCCAAGCATGTCATCACTGGGGAATGCAAGTCCGCAGTCCATAATGATGATGCTGTCGCCGTACTCGATGGCTGTCATGTTCATTCCGATCTGTTCCAGTCCCCCGAGAGGGATAATTTTGACTTTGCAGTCTGCTGTATCATTTTTCACGTTCTTCACGATTCATAACCTCTTTCTTTTCATTCTTCTTCCTGCATTCACTGCAAAGTCCGTAGAGCTTCACCTCGTGGTTCGTCACGAGAAAGCCCAGTTTCTCCATGACCTCTTCTTCCAGGCTGTCCAAAAGGTCTGATTCCAGGGAATACACCTTTCCGCAGCCGGTGCAGATGGCATGGTGGTGGCGGTGTCCCGACGCGCTTTCTTCACCGTTCAGCTCATACCGGGTAAAACCGTCATCAAATGTGACTTTGTCGATTACATGCAGGTCTAAAAGGACCTGTACGGTCCTGTATATCGTAGCCAGTCCGATCTCCGGGCTGTTTACTTTCGCTAAATCATAAATTTCTTCCGCAGTCAGATGTTCCGCTGGATGGGACGCAATAATATCAAGTACCATCATACGCTGATTTGTTACTTTGAGTCCTGCCTTGCGCAGCAGTCCTTTTACCGTTTCGTCGTTCATCTTCATTGTCCCCCAACATCTGTCCTCCGAATCCCTTCCTGCTGCCAGCGTTCTGCGCAGACAGCAACCGATCCTGTATTCGATCAGTTTCTTTTCCAAGCACCAGGACCCGCCTATTTCCCGTCATCCAGACGGGCAAGTTTCCTGACTGTCAATACGATTGTTTGTCTGTATCTGTGTATTAAATGTTTGTTTTCTGTTTTTTGTACGTGCTCTACTGTTTCTCGAGATCCACGTCGTCAAGAAGCTCCGCGAAGATCTTCATGAGACCTTCCAGCTCGTCCTCATCTTCCACGAACTCATAGAGGGCATCAGACTCGTCTGCGCCGGACATATCCTTTAAGATATAGCAGTCTCCTTCCTCGTCGTCATCTTCCGCATCTGTGACAAGAAGATAGTTTGCCCCGTTTAATTTTGTCTCCTCCACAACATAGAATTCCAGTGTCTGGTCATCATCGACCAGCGTGATCTTTCTCTCTTCCATACATATTCTCCTGTCTCTGAAAAATGCGTAACTGTTCGGTATCCTTACAGTTACTCGTTCTATTCGTTTTCCTTTGTTTTCAGGCAGTCCAGATAACCCTGTAAGATCAGCCCCGCAGCGACTTTATCGATCACCGCTTTTCTGTTCTCGCGGCGCACTCCGCTCTCCATCAGGATCTGTTCCGCAGCAACGGTCGTGAGACGTTCATCCCAGTAATGCACCGGAAGTCCGGTACGGCGCTCCAGCATTTCTCCAAAAGCTTTCGTCTTTTCGACGCGCTCTCCTTCTGTATTGTTCATATTTTTCGGAAGTCCCAGCACGATCTCCGTGATCTCGTACTCCGCGATCAGCTCCTCGATCCGGGCACATGTCTTACGCAGTTTATTCTCGTCCTTGCGCTCGATGGTCTCGACACCCTGTGCCGTCAGGAGAAGTCCGTCGCTGACTGCGACTCCTACGGTCTTTGAACCGAAATCCAGTCCGAGTATTCTCATAACGTATATTATCCTATCTGTTTTTCCTCATAGCAAAACCAGCCGGTGATTCCCGGCTGTCTGCATATTCTTTCTTATCTTTCCCGGAAACTAGCGGAGTCTCGTATCGATATAATTCTCCATCAGTTCTTCCAGGATCTCATCACGTTCCACCTTCATGATCAGGCTTCTTGCGCTCTTGTAGCTTGTAATGTAGGTCGGATCACCAGACATGATATAGCCGACGATCTGGTTGATCGGGTTGTATCCCTTTTCCGTGAGCGCCTCGTAAACCTCACGGAGGACCTCACCAACCTCCAGTTTTTTATCTTCCTGTACCGCTTTAAAATATTGTGTATTACTGATATCGCCCATAAATATCCCCACGTCCTTCGACGGCTGTCCCGCGCTTTTCGCGCAAAGCCACCTCTTTTGTTGCTATCCTTATTCTACTCTACTTTCATATTTTGTGCAATATAAAACTTACTCGCCCAATTTAACGCTGTTTTTCATTTTCAGCCAGAAAAATCGGGACTTCCAACACTGTTTCACGGCATTTTTGGTGCCAAAAATACTTATTTTTCGTTCAGAAGCAGAATCTCCTCTGTCAGAAAATCTCCAAGAATGCCCGAAACGAACGTATTTTTCAGCGCTTTCGGATCACGTCCGTCGAGACGGATCGCTGCCTTTACATATTCCTTTGTATACCCGGTCATGTAGATCTCGTCATTGATGGTCACCGGTTCCTCCAGAAGGATCTCCTGTTCTGTTCCCGCGAAGGAACTTCTGTACTCCCCGGACATCTTCTTCTCGAGTTTTAAGAGAACGGCGCTGCGCTCTTTCTTCACCGGCTCCGGCACCTGGTCAGGCATCCGGTCCGCGCGGGTTCCGGCACGTCTGGAATACGGGAACACATGCATCTCGTAGAAGTGAACTTTTTCGAGGAATCTCCTTGTTGTCTCAAAGTCCGCATCCGTCTCTGCCGGAAATCCGACGATAACATCCGTCGTGATCGCCGGATTCCTGAAGTGTTTTCTTAAGATCTCACAGCGGTCCGCATATTCCTCGCAGGTGTAATGGCGGTTCATGCGCTTCAGGGTATCGTCGCATCCGCTCTGCAGGGACAGGTGGAAATGCGGACAGATCTTCGGAAGCCTGGAAAGCTCCGACGCGAACTCTTCTGTGATGACACGGGGCTCTAAGGAACCAAAACGGATCCGCTCGATTCCGTCGATCTCATGAAGTCTCTTAATCAGTGTCAGAAAGTCGATTCCCTCATCCTTGAAATCGATGCCGTAGGAGGTCAGGTGGATTCCGGTGAGAACGATCTCCTTGTAACCTTCCTCTGCCAGGATCTTTACTTCCTCCTCCACATCCTCCGGCCGGCGGCTTCTGACGCGGCCTCTCGTATACGGAATGATGCAGTAGCTGCAGAACTGGTTGCAGCCGTCCTGAACCTTGATGAAGGCGCGGGTGTGCTCCGCCTGTTTGTTGATGTGAAGTTTCTCGTACTCGTTGGATCCCGCAAGGTCCGTGATGGACTCCCGGATCTCTTTTCCGGCAAACCATGCCTCCAGAAGCGGGACAAGGTCCGCCTTGCGGTTGTTTCCGATGATCAGATCAACAGCGGCATCCTCTCTCAGTTTGTCTGCCGCCGCCTGGACATAGCATCCTGCCGCAACCACCACCGCGTCCGGGTTCTTTGCCTTCGCCCGGTGCAGCATCTGGCGGGATTTTTTATCTGCAACATTTGTCACGGAACAGGTATTGATCACGTAGACATCCGCTTTCTCCTCAAAGCTCACGATCTCATAGCCTGCGGCCTCCAGAAGCTGTTCCATGGCCTCCGTTTCGTATGCATTTACTTTGCAGCCAAGATTGTGCAGCGCTGCTTTTCTCATATTCAATCTCCTTGTAATTACTGGGGTGATTTCTCTGCCATGCCATGTTTCCGTCCTCAAAATTTCAGAATCATATCATGTGCAAAGCTTATTTTTTATTCAAGATACCTCTTGACTTTTCATGCATGTCCATTTAGTATGAAGGTAGGTTTTTCTATTTTTTCATAATAATAAAACACTCGAATATTGGGAGGAACACTGACATGAAAACCGTTAAAATTTCTTTAAACTCCATCGATAAAGTGAAGTCTTTTGTAAATGACCTTACCAAGTTTGATACTGATTTCGATCTTGTTTCCGGCAGATACGTCATCGACGCAAAATCCATCATGGGTATCTTCAGCCTGGATCTTTCCAAGCCGATCGATCTGAATATCCACGATGGCGGAAATACAGAAGAGATCCTTACTGTACTTGCTCCGTATATCATCGAGTCATAAGAATAAGGTTTGAAAAACTGCCGGAAACTAAATTCCGGCAGTTTTTTATTTCTTTTTCCGCCAGTTTTTCCGCACCGCATAACATCATTTTCCATGCTGCGGCACATTTCAGTCCAACTGGGAATCCCAAACCGCATTTTAGATGCAGCGGATCACCTCTCTCGTCTCCAGTGCTGTCTTCATCAGCTCGTCGATCTTCTCATCCAGCTTTTTCTCGGAATTTTTGATCTTCTTTAAGCTCGGCTTTGTGACCGGATGCTTTGCAACGAAGATCGTGCAGCAGTCCTCGTATGGAAGAACCGATGTCTCATAAGTACCAATTTTTAAAGAGATATCCACGATATCCTGCTTGTCGAAGGCGATGAGCGGTCTCATGACCGGAAGCTCGCAGACTTCGTTTGTGACAGCTAAGGACTGCATCGTCTGGGATGCGACCTGACCGATGCTCTCGCCGGTGACAAGTGCCAGACAGTCATTCTCCTTCGCGATCGTCTCTGCGATCTTCATCATATAGCGGCGCATGATGATCGTAAGCTCGTCATGCGGGCACTGATCGTAGATGTAGAGCTGGATATCGGTAAAGTTGATGATATTTAAACGGATCGGTCCCGTGTATTTCGCAACAAGCTTCGCGAGATCAACGACCTTCTGTTTTGCGCGCTCGCTCGTATACGGCGGCGCATGGAAATAGGTCGCATCGATGGTCACGCCGCGCTTTGCGATCATCCAGCCTGCAACCGGGCTGTCGATTCCGCCGGATAATAATAACATGGCACGTCCCGCTGTTCCGATCGGCATTCCGCCCGGTCCCGGGATCGTCTCGGAAAAGATGTTGATCTTATGGCGCACCTCCACACGGAGCAGCACATCCGGTGTGTGGACATTGACCTTTGTCTCCGGGAACGCGTTTAAGATTACCTCGCCGAGGTCACGGTTGATCTGGTCGGAAACTACCGGATACTGCTTGTTGGCGCGTCTCGCAACGACCTTAAAGGTAAAGTTCTTATTCTCATAGGCATCGTCAATATATTTTACGACCTGTGCCTTCAGGTCCTCATAACCGTTGTCTTCGATCTGAACCATCGGGCAGATCCCGACGATACCGAATACATGCTGAAGAGCGTCGATCACCTCATCGTAATCGAAGTCTTCTGCTGCCTCCGCGTAGATTCTTCCCGCCTCTTTTGTGACGGAGAAATTGCCTTCCAGATTCTTTAAACGGTGATGGATCTGTTTTACAAGGGCATCCTCAAAGAGGTAACGGTTTTTTCCCTTTACGCCGATCTCTGCGTATTTGATTAAAAATGATCTGTATTTCACGGAATATCCTCCATAGGATCCTGAACTTTTTGCGATCGGCATTTTCCCGCCGTCCGCCGCTGTTTCAGGACATTTTTCTTAGTGACTGACCGGGAATTCTTCGTTTTCCCGCCAAGTGTTGTATATGATCTTTATGCTCTCCGATATCTTCTGAGCATCGGCACAAGTTCATTCAGTACTTCCAGACAGTAATCCACTTCCTCCTCAGTATTAAATGCACCAAAGGAGAAGCGAAGCGTGGAATCCAGCAGGGAATCCTTCACGCCGATCCCCTTTAAGGTTCCTGACACACCCGGATGATTGGAGGAGCATGCGGAGCCGGAAGAAACATAGATTCCCTTATCCTCCAGCGCATGGAGCAGTACCTCTGCCCTCACGCCCTCAAAGCCTGCCGCAACGATCTGCGGAGCGCTGTCCCGGCCGGTAAGACCATGGACTGTAACGCCGTCCATCGCCTGAAGACCTTTCACCATGCGGTCCTTGATCGCATAGAGCTTATCGATCTTTGCATCATGATCTGTATAAACCATCTTTGCTGCAAGTCCGAGACCTGCGCATCCCGGAACATTCTCGGTGCCGGAGCGCATGCCTTTCTGCTGTCCGCCTCCGTAGATGATCGGTTTGATCTTTACTTTCTCATCAATATACAGGAAACCGGTTCCCTTCGGGCCGTGGATCTTATGTCCGCTGGCTGATAAGAGGTCGATGCCCTGTTTTTTCGGGCGGATCACATATTTTCCGTAAGCCTGGATCGCGTCCACATGGAAGTAGGCGGACGGCTTTTTCTCCTTGATGATCTTCGCGATCTCCTCGATTGGTTCCACCGCTCCGATTTCGTTGTTTACATACATGACGGACACAAGGATCGTATCGTCGCAGATCGCTTCCCGGAGCGCGTCTAAGGATACATGTCCGTTATGGTCCACCGGAAGATAGGTCACACGGAATCCAAGCTCCTCGAGAAACGCTGTCGTATTGTAGATCGATGCATGTTCCACGCAGGAGGTGATGATGTGGTTTCCGGCGCGCTTATTTGCAAGCGCCGTTCCGATCAGCGCCAGATTGTTGGACTCGGTTCCGCCGGAGGTAAAGAGGATCTCTTTATCCTTCACTTTTAAAGTCTTCGCGATCTCCTCACGGGCAGTCTTAATATAATTTTCCGCCTCCACGCCTTTCATGTGTCTGGAGGACGTATTGCCGTAGTCCACGGTCATTGTCTCCGCGACGATGTCGCGCACCTCGTCGAAGGCGCGGGTCGTCGCGGAGTTATCAAAATAAACTTCTCTCTTTTCCATGAGTTTTATTTACTCCCAGTCTGGACCGGCAAAACATTCTCCATATTCATATACCGGTCTTTTTACTTCTTAAAATTTACCCTTTATAGCATAATGCTATTTTCAACTTTTTTGTAATCGTTCAGTTATTCACAGTTATAATTAAAAAATCATCCTGAATTTTTCTTCGGTCTGCACTGAAATTTTTACTTCATGATTCCAGTAATAATCCCACAGCCGCCATCACAAACATTCCGGCCGTTTCCGTCCTGAGGATTCTCTTTCCGAGCGTCACCGGCTTCACCCCGGACTGCATCGCAAGTTCCACTTCCCCGTCGGAAAATCCGCCCTCCGGTCCGATAAAAATGGACAGACTCTGCCCCGGTTTTAAGCTTCCGATGAGTTCTCTCGTAAGTGCCATTCCGCCCGCTCCCGGAAGACTCTCAGAATCTTCGTAGGGAATGATCGCCAGATCATCCAGCGCTGCCGCCTCAATGGCCGCCTTGAACTTCATCACATTTCCAACTTCCGGAACGATCATGCGCTTCGACTGTTTTGCCGCGCTCTCGGAGATCCCGTACCAGCGTTTTCTCTTCGCCTCTTCCTTCTTCGCGTCGAGCTTCACCACCGCGCGGTCGGTATCCACCGGAACAATCTTTGTAACACCCAGTTCTACACATTTCTGGATGATAAATTCCATCTTATCTGCTTTCGGAAGTCCCTGATACAAGGTTACTTTTACAGGAAGCTCCGTATCGTCCACTTCCTCCGGCAGGATCTTCGCAAGGACTTTATCCGGGAAAAGCTCTGTGATCTCACAGAGACAGTTTGTGCCCTTGCCGTCGCTGAGCAGGATCTTCTCCCCCGGTTTCATCCGCAGTACGTTCTTAATGTGATTCACATCGGGACCGGTGATCACGGCCTCCGACTCTGTAAAAAATTCTGTTTCCGTAAAAAAATGGTACACTATTTCTTCCTCGCTGTGAAGGATACCCACTCGCCCTGTCTTGTCACTTCGATGATCTCGAAGGCTTCGTTCGCCTCAAGTGCTTCGCGGACAGCCTGTTCCTTCATATCAATAATACCGGAGCTGATGAAAATTCCGCCTTTCTTTAAGTGGAACGGAACCTGTTTCTGGATCATGATGATAATGTCTGCAAGAATGTTTGCCACAACAATATCGTAGCACTCATATCCAGCCGCGTCCTGTGTCGCCTTATCGTCGATGATATTTCCCTGGATCACACCGAACTTCTCCTCCGGGATATCATTGGCTGCCAGATTTTCATGAACTGCGGTGATGGCGTTCTCATCGAGATCCGTTCCAAATACATACTCCGCACCAAGCTTTAACGCGGCGATCCCGAGGATTCCGCTTCCTGTTCCGAGGTCAAGGACCTTTACACCCGGCTTTACATACTTTTCGAGCTGGCGGATACAGAGCTGTGTCGTCTCATGTTTTCCGGTTCCAAACGCAGTTCCCGGATCGATCTGGATCAGGAGCTTGTCCTTATGTTCTTCCGGGATCTCCTCCCACGTCGGCTTGATCAGGATATGGTCAACCGTAAACGGTTTGAAGTACTGTTTCCAGTTGTTGATCCAGTCCTTATCGTCCGTCTCGGACTCTGTGATCTTCGCGGTACCGATATTCACGAACTGGCGGATCTCCTCGAGCCCCTCACGGACAGCCTTCAACTTTTCTTCCGTATCCTCGTCCTCGTCTAAATAGAAGCTGACTCTCGCGGTACCGTCATCCGGCGGAAGCTCCGGGAGAATATCGATGAACATTCCCTTCGTCTCGCTTTCGGTAAGCGGTACGTTGTCCTCGATCTCCATTCCCTCGATTCCGATATCATCAAACATGCTTCCGAGATAATCCACCGCATCCGTGGTCGTCTCAAGCGTAAATTTCTTCCATTTCATATACATTTCTCCTTCTATGTTCTTTTGCCTGTCCAGGAGCAGAACTTCCCGCTGCACTTTCACGTTCTTCGCCCATCATTCCGATCTTTGGTTCCAGACTCACCGCACATATGCCCGCATCCAGCATGGACGCAGACGAAATCACATGATATCATAACATAGTTTTCCGGGGTTTGCAAGGTGGGAAAATGCTGAAACAGACCAGGGACAGGTTGAGCTTCCTGTCCCTGGTCTGCTTTTCGCAAAATAAGGTTTGGGGTATAACAAACATAAAGTATAGAGGTCTTCATTATGAAATGAATTGCTGCTGAATTCTCCCCGGGCATTTGACCGTCCGGGAAGACAGCAGTTCTATTTCCATGCCTGATTTAGTCAAACGTCTCTGCAAATAAACTCACAGCGGCTTTTCGACAACTCCGCGCATAGCGAACTGTCAGTATATGATCTGGATTACGGCTCGTAAACGTCGTCGATGATCTCGAACTCTTTTGCCGCGAGAGTCTTCTCAACCCATTCTCTCTTTGCTGTGCCGTTCTTTGCAGCTGCGAGCTTGCTCTCATCTGCTGCCTGGAACTTCTTTGCGTCCTCTAAGATCTGCGGAGCGTCTTTTCTCGGGATAACGATAACGCCATCCGGATCAGCCAGGATGATGTCTCCCGGGTTTACGCTGATTCCGCCGCATGCTACCGGTACGTTAACCTCGCCCGGTCCCTCTTTGTACGGACCGCCCGGCGTTGTGCCTGTGCAGTATACCGGAAAATCCCACTTGCCGATCTCATCAATGTCACGGATCGGTCCGTCAATAACGATACCGGCAACTTTTCTGTCATAACGAAGGTAAGCCATCATGATCTCACCCATAAGGGAACGTGTATCATCCTCCTCGTTGGATACAACAAGGAAATCTCCCTCCTGAGCAATGTTTAATGCCGCGTGAAGGGCAAGGTTGTCGCCGCCTCTTGCCTTAACGGTGAGTGCCGGTCCGACTGCCATCTGCTCTTTCGGCTGACTTACAAGGCGGATTCTCGGATTCATCGCCGCGTTTCTTCCCATTACATCACAGGTATTGGATGCCGGAATGTTCTTAAACTGCATCATAACCTCTTTGTCCGGCATGTGTCTCTTTAAATAGATTCTCTTACCTACTGCCATTTTATAATCTCCTTTTCCTTGGATTTTTATGTGGTTGAGATCGCTTCTTTTGCTCTCTCATCTCTTTCTGACCATATTGTATCGCAGGTCTATAACAATTACAAACAATGTATTTGTTTGCTTTTCACAATATTTTTTTGTTATCCACTTTACATCCCGATAAACAATATATATAATGAAAGTACTGGCGGAAAATCCGTCTTTTCGCAAAACGCTGTTTTACAGTAACAGTTCAGTAGGTCTGCACACTTGCTGCGCTGACCGTAAGAAAACATAGGCTGGAAGTCAAAAATCCCATCGACGCAGGTGCTGTGGGCCAGTGGCACACAGCCAGCACGGACCTGAGCGGAGCGTAGATCGTTTTAAAATGGAATTTTACTCGTAACTATGAAGGCACTGAATCGTTACGTCTTGTAAAAGATAGAAGGGGTCTTTTTATGAATTTACTCAGCTTGTACTATTTCGTTGAACTTGCCAAAGAGCTTCACGTCACCAACACAGCCCAGAAGCTCTATATCTCCCAGCAGAACCTAAGCCAGCATATCCAGCGTCTGGAACAGTACTACGGTGTCCCTCTCTTTCACCGGAAGCCAAAGCTCGCCCTTACCTATGCAGGGGAACAGCTCTACGCTGTTGCAGTGAAGATCCTCGCCGAGGAACATGAATTCCAGAACCGCCTTGCTGATATTTCCGAAAAAAGTATTGGCAACCTGAAGCTTGGTATCCCGTCTTACCGCGGACAGATCTGTCTTCCGGAGATCCTGCCGAGATTCTACGCGAAATGGCCAAATATCAAGATCGAGCTCTGCAATGAATCCTCCAACACAATGGAAGAACGTCTCTACAATGGGGAACTCGATATTTTTATCGGCGTCATGTATCAGGATAATCCAAAACTGGAGTCTTCCACCCTTCTGACCGACCATATTTACCTGGTCTGTTCCGACGAGCTTTTGCAACGCCACTATCCCGATTCCTGGCAGACCTTAAAAGAAGAATCCTTAAGCGGCGTGGAGCTGGCACATTTTTCAAAAATTCCGTTCCTGCTCCCAGCCTCCTCCATGAAGCTTCGAAAGACTCTGGACCAGTGTTTTCTCGACGCAAAGGTAAAGCCGAATATTTTTCTGGAATCCCAGACTACAGAGCTTTTTATGTCCCTGTATCCGCATAATTATGGAGCATTCTTCTGCACCCAGATGCGTCTCCCGATGCTCTTAGCTGCCCACCCGGATGCCAATGCGTTTCCGCTCGCGCTGAAAAAGTCACTGATCAACCACCGGCTGGTCCTTGCCTACCACAAAGAACGTTTCCTTCCGGAGTATGCCCATGATTTTATTGAGATCACGAAGGATGTGTTTGATGGGATCGCGAAGGTAAGGCCGAACTGATACATCTTGCCCTGACACATTAGAAAGGATTTTATGGATACCAACAGCCTCTACTACTTTGCTGAAGCAGCAAAGGATATGAATTTTACCAAAACTGCCAAACGGCTTTTCATCTCCCAACAGAATCTCAGCAACCATATCATGCGTCTGGAAGCTTACTATGACACAAAACTGTTTGAACGTAAGCCTCACCTCTCCCTTACCTATTCCGGAGAGGTATTGTTGACATATGCGACAAATTTTAAAATCGATGAGGATAACCTGAAAAATGTTTTAACCGATATCAAAGAGAAAGAACGCGGTGTTTTAAAAATTGGATGCAGCCCCATGCGTACCAGCATCGTGATGCCACAGCTGGCTGTTCGTTTTGCTCAGAAATACCCCAATGTGGAATTAGAATTTTATCACTATCACAGTGACCGTCTGACCGATATGCTATTATCAGGAGAACTTGATATGGCCGTCACCGTAGACCGTTTCGAGCATCCTTCCCTCTTATCCACATACCTGTTCACCGATACGATCTACATTTCTGTATCAAAGACCTTGCTAATTCAGCATTTCGGCGAAAGACACGCCGGAGAATTGATTCGAAAAGCCAATGAAACCGGAGCAGATTTAAAAGATTTTTCATCTCTGCCCTTCGTAAATGTCCGGCTGACAAATATCATCCGAGACTGTTTCAAAGACCAGAACTGCGAACCAAATTTTATTATCACTACCGACATCCCGCGTTTTTCCCTATCTGATTTTTATCAGGAGATCGCAGCTTCTATCATCACACGAACCGTATACCTGATCATGAAGGACAGAGTCGATAAGGATATCCTTTTCTTTCCATTAAACACTACAAAAGACCTCTCTCTCCATAATCTTGCATTCGTCCGTCATCGAAAAAAATATCTTTCCAGATATGGTCAATGTTTCCTCGATACCACTGTACAATTTTTTCAGGAACTTGACGAAAATTGAGGAAATGCTGCGGATTCCGTTCTTTTCGAGAGATCCGCGGCATTTTTATATCTTCTCGTTTAGAATTCACACTCAAACGGAATTCCACTCATCTCGCTGACTTCGCGAAGTTCCCGGATAACTGCGTCAGAGATATTGACACCTTCTGCCTGAGATGTTTTCTGTTTCCTATTCTCTATTTCGCCTGCAACAAAGATCTCATCCACTCCCGCAGCCTTCGGGGATTCCTTCATAGATGTGATCAGGGAATCCACGCTATTCTCAAACCGATTAAGATCTGTGACTCCACCTACATTCAACGCGCCGAAGAAGAAGCCCAGATCCTGGTGGCAGCCACTTAAATCATAAAGCTCACCCACAGTTGCGCTTGTCTTCGCACCGCTGAGTGCGCTACAGAGAATCTCGATCGCAAGGGAGATTCCAAACCCTTTATATCCGCCGCAGGGAACCATAGTCTTAGCCTTTGACGGGTCTGTTGTCGGATTGCCATCTGTATCAAGTGCCCAATCCTCCGGAATTGGTCTTCCATCTTTCTCCGCAAGCTTCACTTTCCCCCGTGCAACCAGGCTTGTCGCCATATCAAGTAAGAAAGGTTCTCTGTTTGCAGAGGGAATCGCAATTGCTAACGGATTAGTTCCGAGCATTGGTTCTTTTCCGCCATATGGTGCGCATGCTGACGCTGCATTGGAATTTGCAATTCCGATCATTCCCTCTTTTGCTGCCATCTGTGCATAGTATCCGGCATATCCATAATGGTTTCCACCGCGGACACCAGCAAAGCATGCACCTGTCTCCTTTGCTTTGCGTATACATGTCTCCATCGCAAATGTACCGGAGACAACGCCCATCGCATTGTTTCCATCGATAATTACGAAAGATGGCATCTCCGATACGATCTCCGGAACTGCTTTCGGATCTACGATTCCATCCCTTAGTCTTTTATAATATGTTTTCATACGTGTTGTTCCGTGAGATGAGATTCCACGCATATCCGCATTGATCAGACTCTCCGCAAAATTTTTACTGTCCATTTCTGGAAGGCCTGCGCTCTTCATAACATCTGAGATAAACTTTTTTAATTTGTCCGCGTTACAAATCATATAGAAATTTCTCCTCTTAAAATTATTTTCTATAGAATCTACTGACAATAATAAAAAACCGCCCTGATATCTCACCGCCCTGATATTCAAGAGCGTCGAAAACCTGAGCGGTCAGTTTTTATAATGATTATCTGCTAGTTTGCTGCTCTTTTTGCTTTTGCTTCTTTTCTCGCGTTGTAGATTGGAAGTACAAGGAAGAATGCAGACATAATGATCAAGACGATACAGATCGGTCTTGTAACGATGGAAGCGATTGCTCCGCCGAGACCGCCTTCCATAATCATGGTACGAACCATTCCGCGCTCAGCTAACGGTCCAAGGATGTAGCCGAGGACAACTGCGGAGAGGTCGATTTTCTGCTGCTTTAATACGTATCCGAGGATACCGCATGCAAGCATGATAATAACATCAGCATAAGAGTTATTGCAAGAGAACGCACCAAGCACAGTAAGTACTAAGATACCACTTGCTAAAAAGTTCTGCGGAATACGGTTAACTTTTGCAAACTGTCTCGCACCGAGGACACCAACAACTACCATAATAAATGCAGATACTGCAAGACCAAAGATAAATGGATATGTAATGTCAGCCTTTACAGTGAAAAGATCGTTTCCCGGTGTTAAACCATGAAGCATTAAAGCTCCCATAAGAATCGCTGTTACAGCATTTCCAGGAATACCGAGAGTCATCATCGGGATCAGTGCACCGCCGATAACTCCGTTATTCGCAGACTCCGGACCAGCGACACCCTCTCTCCAACCTGTTCCAAATTTTTCCGGATGTTTGGAAAGGCGTTTCGCCTGATCATATCCCATGAATGCGGCAATACTTCCACCCGCACCTGGAATGATACCAATGATAACACCAACAATACCGCACCAAAGATAAGTAATCGGATAGCAACAAAGATCTCTCAATTTGATCTTGTAATTGTCCTTCGCTGCAAGAGCATCATCCATATTGACAGTAGCATTCTTCTTTACGATCATTCCAAGTAACTGGGAAATTGAGTAAAGACCGATCAATGTCGGTACAGTTGGGAGTCCCGAAACCAGGCTCATCTGACCGAATGTAAATCTGGCAAATCCGTACTGCGGATCCATTCCAACACATCCGAGAAGAAGACCGATAACTCCACCCATAATACCCTTTAAAATGTGTTTGGAAGAAAGGGAAGCAATAATGGTAAGACCGAAAACCGCTAACATAACCGTTTCCTGTGTACTGAACTTCAAGGAGAAGTTTGCAAGTGCAGGTGCAATTGTGAGAAGTGCGATAAATCCGATGATCGTTCCCCAGAAGGAAGCTGTCGCGGATTCGATCAGAGCTTCTGTGCCATGGCCGTCAAGAGCCATTGCATGTCCATCCCATCCTGTCGCTGCCGCTGACGGTGTACCTGGCGTATTGACCAGGATCGCTGAAATGGAACCTCCGTAAGTTGCACCTACGTAAACACCTGCAAGTAAGATCAGTCCCGTCGCCGGAGACATACCGTAAGATACCGGAATTAAAACCGCAATACCCATGGTTGCTGAAAGTCCAGGCATCGCGCCGAAGCAGATACCGAGAACAGTACCACCCAATGCGGCCAAAAGATTCATCGGCAGAAATGCTGTCGTCAATCCCATAATAATATTTGATAACATATCGTTCATTCTCCTTTCATATTAATGTAAACTATTAGATCAGGAGTCCTGACGGAAGCGGAACATTTAACATCAGCTTGAATGCCAGGAAAACAATTACGATCATAATTACCGGTACCAAAATGTACCAGGATTTCTTCTGGTTTTTATTCTGCCAGTAGGAAAATCCTGCAATAAAGATAAATGTTGTTACAAAATATCCAAGGATGCGGATCAAACCAATGTATGCAAATGAAAAGAAAAGTGCAAGAGCAACTGTGCCTAACTGCTCTCTTGACATGGATGGAATCGGATCATCAATCGGAATATTTTTCTTTTCCTTAAAACATACATTTGCAAATTGGAGTGCTGAGAAAACAATTCCAATTGCACATACAAAGTACGGGAATGAACGGCATTTTTCATTTACACCGCCGGTCAATCCTACGAAAATTGCAAATATGATGATCCAGAATGCAGCGGCCATTTTTTCACGCTTATACAAACCAATACTCCTCCTTCTTTAGAATGAAATCCCCCCGCAGGACAGCTAAGCCTGCAGGGGATATCGACTGTTTAATTACTTATCACCGAATTTTTCCTGATAAGTTGCCATCTCAGTCTTCGCATCTTCCTGTGCTTCCTCATGGTTCATGTAAACAATCGGAAGTCCAAGTGAATCAGCCTCTTTTAAAAATGCTTCATTCTCACAAACTTCACCGATTTTATCGGACCAGTAGTTGATGATTGCGCTATCTGTACCAGCTTTAAATGCATATCCACGTGTTACATACTGCGCCATCGGAAAACCAAGTTCTGTCATGCATGGAACATCCGGTGTCTTACTAAATCTCTCTTCTCCACCTGTTGCGAGGATTGTAACTTCATTCATAGAAGACGATACATCTGACAGGGATTGTACTGCAACATCAATGTGTCCACCGAGAACTGCTGACTTTGCTTCAGAAGAACCATCGAAAGGTACTACATTACCCTCGATTCCTGTTTTCTCAAGGAATTCTTCTGCTGTCGCATATGCGCTATTTCCTGTACCAGAACAACCGATGTTAAATTTGCCAGGATTTGCCTTTCCATATTCGATTGCTTCTTCCACTGTCTGGAAATTCGTATTCTTTGCACTAGTTACAAACAATCTCTGATCCTGAACCATGATTGCCGCAAATTCATAATCTTTAAGAATATCAAATGTAAGCGGCTTATCTTTTGTACTTACATAAGTCGGTGATGGATTTAATGCAAGCATATAAGATCCATCTGCGTCATACTTTAAGCAGTCAGCTGCACCAACAGTTCCGCCGCCGCCAGCTACGTTGCTGACAACAACATCAACCGGTGTTGCCTCGGAGAGATATTTGGCAAGAAGTCTGGAACCAAGGTCAACTCCACCGCCTGCTGCATAAGGAACAATGATTGTAAGTGTTCCTGACGGCTCGTAGCTGCTTGTGGACTCTCCGCCCGCTGCCGCTGTTGTGTCAGCTGCAGCTGCTGTTGTATCTGCTGCCTTTGTGTCAGCTGCTGCGGTTGTGGAAGCTGTAGAATTTCCCGAGCATCCTGCTAATGATAATGCCATGGTAGCTGCAAGTGCGATACTAAATAATTTTTTCATAACCCCTATTCTCCTTTTAACATTATTATAGTTTGTGTTTTATTATTTTACTGTTCCTCGCCGGACAGTGAAAATACGTTTTCTTTCGTACCTTTATTTTAAGTACTCTTTGTTTACCACATTGCCGATCGTTCCGGTCATTTCCAGATTTTTAATCTGTTCTGCGATCTTCGGGATCATCTCTGCGGCAAGGTCATTGGAAGACCCACCCATATGTGGGGTCAGGATTACATTGCTCATTCTCGCTAACGAATTCTCCTGAAGGTTTTCATTCTCCACACAGTCAAGTCCAGCTGCGGCAACTTTTCCGTTTACCAGCGCTTTCGCAAGCGCCTCATCATCGATCAGACCGCCTCTGGCTGTATTGACGATGATCACATGATCTTTCATCTCTTCAAACTGTTTTTCACCGATCATGTGCTTTGTGCTGTCGAGAAGCGGTACATGAAGTGTGATCACATCTGCTTCTTTTACAAGTTCTTCCAATGGCTTATATTCCATATGGAATTCTTTTTCTCTTTCTTCCGAAAGTCTGAAGGCATCATAGTAGATAACATTTGCACCGAACGACTGAACTTCTGTCGCAACTTTGCGTCCGATGTTTCCGCCGCCGATCACGCCAACCGTCTTATGGTTTAAGCTTGTCATCTGTGGTGCGTAAAGTTTGTTATCCCAGATTCCGTCATGTGTGAGACGGTTCTGATCGATCACCTTTCTTCCGGCTGCGATCATGAGTCCAACTGCAAGTTCCGCAACTGCGTAAGCATTGACACCCGGCATATTCGCCACGAAAACACCCTGTTTTCCAGCTGCCTCGATATCGACGGAGTCATATCCGGCGCCCCAGCGAATCACCGCCTTTAAGTCTTTCTTCGGTGCAAGGACGGAAGCCGGAGTCTTTAAGACTCTCACGACGATCACATCGCCCTCTGTCATTGCCTCGTATTCAGCCTGATCGGTTACGGTTACGATCTCATTGCCAGGAAGAAGCTGTCCAAATTTTTCTGCTGTCCCTGCCGGATACGGTCCTGCTAAAATGATCTGCATTTTATTTGGCCTCCTTCAGGGTTTCTGCTATCTTCTTCATAAGTTCTTCCGATGGGCTCTTTCTGTCGATCTTTGAAACTTCCACGATCAGTTCTTTTACATCTACTCCATACTCTGCAGCGACTGCTTTGAACTTCTTCACGAAGGAAGAATGGCATCCGGAGTATCCGAGGATCAGTTCCAACGGAGTGATATCTGGCTCATATCCATGTTTCTCCATTGCCGGGATCAGCTCTTTCTCCAGATAATTTAAGAGTCCGTAGAAGTTAACTTCTTTTGCCTCACCTACTTTGTGTGCCAGGGCTGCTGCAACCTCTGTTGCAAGGTTTCCGGCACTTCTTGCCATTCCAAGAAGTCCACAGTCTAAGAGATCAACTCCGCTCTCCATTGCAGCCTGCGCGTTTGCGGCTGACATTCCGAGATTGTTATGGCAGTGGAAGCCAACCGGAATAGAAACTTTGTTCTTTAATGCTTTCACATACTCCTTTACTTCATCTGGAAGCATGCATCCTGCGGAATCCATGATCGTCACTTCATCCACGCCCATATTCTGAAGTTTTAACGCTTCCTCTGCAAGTTCCTCCGGATTCAGGAGATATGCTTTCATTAAGGAGTAGCGGCATTTTAATCCGTTATCCTTAACAGTCCTGATCACTTCTGTATATTTTTCTGCGTCGCCGGCATCAGCACCGACACGAAGGAATGCGAGGCCTGCTTTTGCGGCATGTTCTACATTTTCTTTTTTGTAGCGCTTCGCATTTAAAAACATTCCGACTTCTGCTTTGTCCAGATACGGCTGTGCGAGCTCAAAATATCTCGCGTCACTTACCGGACCCTCAAACCCAAGAGTTTCAGCTCCGAGTCCTTTTGCGTTTCCATACTCGATTACGGAAACACCATTCTCTGTCAGACCATTTAAGATCAATACTGTTAAATCTTCCGAAAATCCGTTGCCAAGAACATTTGCACCGTCGCGCAGTGTACAATCCATAATTTTCATTGCTCTTATCCCTCCAGCATTTTTTACTATGTGATTGTGTGTTTGTCACGTTTATTTGTGCTATTTGCACATATTGCAACAAATACAGAATCACATTTCCAACAATGTATCATTGACTTTTCAACAATGAATCTTTGTTTTTAGAACTTTTCTTGTTCTCTTTTCACAATCATTGTAGCAGAGTTCATTTTATATGTGAAACATTGTATTTTTGTCAGTGCACAAAGGGTTTTTGTTGTTTTTTTAATATTTCATGTTTGAGTTTGTTACTTTGTTAACTAGGAAATCCTATTCACTGCACTTGCTTTTTAAAAATGTTCTTGTTATACTTGCTTTATATTGATCGAAAAAAAGGGGGGAATCTCATGCCGCCAGAATATAATATTCGTTCTGTGGATCGAGCATTGGCAGTTCTTGACTGCTACGATCTTGAACATACATCATTTTCTCTTGTTGAACTTGCAAAAAAAATCGAATTATCTGCAAGTACAACGCTTCGTCTTGTAACTACTTTGGAAAACCGAAACTATCTGTTCCGCAATCCCGATAATGGTCGATATTATCTCGGTTCCAGAATTGCCCAACTCGGGAACAATATTTTTTCCAACTTAGATATCTGTCAGATCGCGCAGCCATTCTTGCGGGAACTCTGTACAAAATACAATGAGAGTGTCGGCATTTACCAACGTAATGGCGATGTCCGCGTCTGCATTACGCGAATCAACAGTAATCAAACTCTCCGATCTGTTCTTATGATCGGTGCAACATATCCTTTAACGCGAGGAGCCGCTGGCAGAATTCTTTTAGCCTACGCTCCGTCTGAAGTGCAGAATCGCTTACTCACAGCTGATCCTTTCACCAACATTGGAGCTCTTCATTCCTTAAAAGAAACTGGTTTCACAATCAGTAATGGTGAACGTGACACTGCGGTAGAGTCTATAGCTGTTCCTATTTTCAACGCAAACAGAAGTGTTGACCATGCTCTTTTCATGACAGGTCCTGCTGGTCGACTTGCATCCCAGTCAAAAGACGATATTGTTCAAACTTTACGTGACACAGCAATGCAAATATCCATTCAAATGGGATACCGGCCTCAGGATTGAGTAGATAACAGCAGGAAGCAAGGTTGTTTCACTTCCTGCTGTTATTATTTGTTTAACAATATCCTACTACTACTGCTAATACCATAAAGAGTGTTGCAAATACAAACCACAGGCCAAATAATTTGCCCATAAATTTCATCCAGGTGCCATATCCAACACCACACGCTGCTAAAAATGCCATAAGGGATGATGAATGCGGATAAATGTAATTGCTTAATCCATCTCCATAGTTTAAAGCCAGAATTGCCGTTTCTTCGCTCATGCCAATAATGTTAGCAACCGGAAGGAAGATCGGCATTGTAACATTCGCCTGACCAGAACCAGATGTTACAAAGAAATTAATGATCGTATGTGCCCAGAACATCAACGGCGCCTGAATAACTGACGGCATTTTTTCAAGGAACAAAGCGATATAATAAACAATTGTATCGAGTATGCTTCCAGCATCCATCGCCAGCGCTACTGATCTTGCAATGCCAATCATGATACAGGCACCAAGAATCGTTTTACCTCCAGCAACAAAGCTTGCACATATTTTATTGGCATTTCTCTTTCCTACAATTGAAGCAAGAATTCCCGTTACAAGAAAGCAGACCGCCGTCTGTTCGTAGCTCCATCCATACCAGGAGCATCCAACAATTAAAGCTACTACACCACCCGCCAAAACAACCAGGCAAAGAATATGTCCAATATTCATTAGTGGAAGAGACTCCGGATCACCTGGTTCAATTACATTCGGAATGCCATAGCAATAGCTCTTCTCTGGATTCTTTCTTACTTTTTCAGCATATCTGCAGATAGCCCATGTTGTAAGAATAATCATACATACAAATCCAATCCATCTGAATCCCATCCCATGATAAAGTGGTAGGCCTGCCATCTCATTTGCGATTGCTGTAGTACTGATGTTCAGCATACCGCAAGTCGAACCGAATGAAGATGCAGTAATAATAACTGCTGCTGCCGTTAATGCATCATACCCCATCATCAGACACATCATTAAAACAACTGTGCTGAAAGGAATGAAATAGTTCATCTGAATCGGAACGCTCATAATTCCAAACGCAATCATCATAACCACAATTGTCATTCTTGGAGCTTTTCCAAATTTAGTAGCCAGCACACGCATCAATGCATGCACGGCCTCGGTATCAATAATCATCTGAACGCCGCCAGCAATAAACAGCATTGTAAAAATTAAATTTGCCTGTTTTACAAATCCTCTGAATATCAAATTAAGCATGAGTATCGGATTGACCGGTGTATTTTCTATAAAATGGAATCCATTCGGATCAACCACCTCTTTTCCAGCCTCATTAACAATTGTGGAATACTCTCCTGCCGGTATCACATATGTAAGGACACAAGCAAGCAGAAGCATGAATATAACGATCAAATACTCATGAATGTGAAAACCTATTTTTGTTTTTTCTGACATCCCTATTTTCTCCTTTGTTAAAAATCAATCTGTCGAAATACAACTGTACCTTCTCGCAAAGTACATTCTGTTTTCAAAAGATATTTTCCTGCAATTTTTTCACCAAAACAATCTTCGAATGTCGTTTCTTTGGGAATGATTCTGTGAATTGCAATATCTGCGCACGTACCTTCGCAAAGGCTTCCTAAATTTTTCTCTTCTCCCATAATACGGGCAGGCGTTAGTGTTGTCCGCTGAATGATATCTTCCACTGACATTCCCAGTGCCAAATATTTAGACATGATAAACGGAAGAGAAAATACTTTTCCCGGAATATACAGTGATTTTATCGTAAGATCTGTGCTGATAATATCAGGAAGAAATCCCTGATTCATACAGCATTCAGCAACTCTGAGTGAAAAATGATTTGTACCATTTGCTGCGTCAAAAATAATCCCTTTATTCTGATATTCTATAAAATCTTGTATAACCTTGCCGTTTTCTACAACACTCTCTCCTTTTCCTTGATATACATGTGCATATACATCACCTGGTCGCAGTAATTCAGCAATATCTTTTGCTTTCCCTGGAGGATTTGTTGTGTGAACTACAACCGAGCACTTCGCCTCTTCAGCTATTTTTATCATTTCTCTCGCTGGTTCGATTCCAAGATCGCCAACAATTTCTTTGCTTTGGCGAATCTTTAATCCCAAAAGATCATTCGGATATTTCTCCAGGAATCGAAGGATCTTTTCTTTTTGATACATTTTAGGATCCACATTTTCATGATATGCAGTTGTAACTAGTCCCGCCGGACATACATTTAAGAATGCTTTTATTCGTAATCTGCTCGATGATGTCAAAATTCGAAATGCCTCATAATTTGAAGTACCTGTACTTCCGGCATCAACAACTGATGTGACTCCTGTAGGAAAGTAGGCTGCTTCACCTACTATTCCCAATTCAGTTACAAATGCACCCACATGACAATGAAAATCAATAAGTCCCGGAGTAACTATACAGCCTGACGCATTTATCTCATGCACTGCCTCCACATTATCAGCACTCACGATTTTTCCGTTCTTTACTGCAATGTCTTTCTCCCTAGAAATATTTTGATAACAGTCAATCAAATGTCCGTTTCGAATCAGATAATCTACTTTTTCCATCGTTGCCCTCTTACTTTCGTCAGATAACCTTCTTCTCCTTCAGTTCAGCAATCTCTTCATCGCTCATCCCAAGTAAACCATGATAAATATCCTCATTTTGCGCACCAATCTTCGGTCCTGCCCATTTGATCTGACCTGGTGTTTCAGAAAGAACCGGAAATACTCCCGGCATTTTTATGCTTCCAAATTCCTCACACGGGACTTCTACAATGTCATGGCGAGCCGCATACTGCGGATCTTCAAAAATATCTTTCATACTGTAAACAGAGGAGATCGGAACTCCTGCTTTATCGCATTTTTCCTTCAGCTCCGCAAATGTATGACTTGCAACCCATTCTGTTACGGCATTCATAATCGGATCTGGATCTGCAAGGCGGGCTTTTGCAAGATCATATTTCGGACGCCAGTCTGGGCGATCCATCGCCTCACAGAGATGCCAGAATACCGGGTTTGTACTGCAGACAATGATTGCCCACTTTTCATCTTTTGTTTTGAATGTTCCAATCGGACAAGATGCTCCACTCGGCATTGCTGAACGTTCTCTTACTGTTCCAAGAAGATCATACTGAGCGACCATTGCTTCTTCCATACGGAAGATTCCTTCATAAAGACTGATATCAACTTCCTGGGCTTTTCCCTTCAGGACATCTCTGTGATATAACGCCATCAATGTTCCAATTACAGCATTCAGGCCTGCAACATAATCCGCTAATGCAAATGGCGGGCTTACCGGCGGCCGGTCTGGATATCCAGTCATATATGTCATTCCAGAAAATGCCTGAAGCGGTGTTCCAAGTCCTGCAAGCTTTGCATTTGGACCAGTCTGCCCGTAGCCGGTTACATGTGTTACAATAATATCCGGATTTGCTTTACGAAGAACATCCATGCCAAGATTCCATTTATCGAGTGTACCTGTCTTAAAATTTTCAATGATTACATCACTCTTTTTCACAAGCTCCAGAAACAGTTTTTTTCCTTCTTCAAAATGGAAGTCAAGCGTCACACTCTTTTTATTACGTCCCATTGATGGCCAGCGAATACTGACTCCATCCTTTAACGGTCCCATCGCCCGGAATGCATCCCCACGTCCTGGCATTTCTACTTTTATTACTTCTGCACCAAAATCCGCAAGAATCCCTGCTCCCCACGGTCCAGCAATGACCGTCGAGATATCTAATACACGAATTCCTTCTAATGCCTCTCTCGCCATATATAATCTCCTCCATAGTGTCTGAATTTTCTTTATACAAAAATCATTTTTATAGTATAAAAATATCATATTTAAAAACAGTTTTCAATATATGAAAATTCCAATATTAATTTCATTTTTTGTCACATTTGCACAATTGATTTGTTAATAATCTGGCAATTTTTCACACCATGAAAATCACGAGCTATTGATACGATTTTCAATAATAAAAAATGACGCCGATATCATTCAGCGTCATTTTTTATTATTTTGTTGTCTGATTTTTGATCTGCCCTTTCGGAAGTTCCCGAATCAGTTCACTCGCCTTACCTGCCCGCAGCAGATAGCTGTCCGTACTGTGTCCCAGCATCTGTACAACTTTTCTGCTGATCGCAATTGCCTGATCAAGGTCTATTCCTGTATCCACCTTCATCTGACTGCACATATGAAGAACATCTTCTGTAGTAACATTTCCGGCAGCTCCCGGCACAAATGGGCAGCCACCAACCCCTGCAAAACTTGCATCAAAATTTGTAAATCCAGCTTCCATTCCTGCAAGGATATTTGCGATTCCAAGTCCACGTGTGTTGTGGAAGTGGAACCACCACTTCACCTGCGGATATTCTCTTTTCATTTCCTGTCCCATATCATAAACCTGACTTGGAAATGCGACTCCCGCAGCATCCGACAATGATATCTCTGTAATTCCCACATTTAAATATGCTTCCACTACCTTCTTGACATCACCAATCGGAATCTCCTTATCCCACGGGGAGCCGAAAGCCATGGAGATAGATCCGGAAATACCGATTCCGCACTCATTTGCTTTATCCACACAGGCCTGAAAACCAGCTACACTCTCTTCCGGAGTGCGGTTTAAGTTTGCCAGATTGTGCGCACGGCTCGCGGATACGTTCAATTTTACTTTCTTACATCCGCATTCAGCAGCTCGATCTACCCCCCTTAAATTTGCAATCAAAGCACGGTACTCTACACCGTCATATTTCGGAAGACGGCGAAACACCTCATCTGTATCCGCCATTTGTGGAACTGCCTTCGGGCTAACAAAGCTTCCAAGTTCGATTACTTGAAAACCAGCTTTCACCATATCATTTGCAAGTTCTACTTTTTGGTCTGTCGAAAGGCTTGACTTTTCGCTCTGGAGTCCATCACGAAGTCCTACCTCACACAGCGTGATTTTTTTTGTATATTCCATGATAAAATCCCCTTGATTTTTTATTCTATAAAAATGATTTTTGTTTTATAAAAATAATACTCCTTTTTTCATAGAAATGCAATAGGCACATATATATTTCTTTGACATTTCAACAACATTTCTTTTTCAATCTTGCAAAAACAGATTGTTTTATTTTGTGAACAATCTCCGCTATAATAAAGACAGTGAACAGTAATGCTGTTCATCTTAGAATGCAGCCGAAATGTAACTGTCCTTCATAAGACATGGGTAAATGACTTCTACAGGGCAAAATTAAAGTGCGCAAGAGCACATTAAAGGCAGGACCATCGATCTGATCGGCTGCGGCAACACGAAAACCGCGTTGCAAAGCATTGTCTCACATTCAAGATAAATGTTCTCGCATACGATCCGTACAAGCCAATTTCGTTCTCATCCATAGACATTCAAGATGTTTACGACAGCAAGAAACCGATCTGACCGATCAACGATGTCGACTATGCGGCAGCGAAAACCTGCACAGACACACAGATAACGGATACAAAACCGGCTATAATGTTTGATTTCCAATCACTTGCTAACTTCTTTTCTCATATAATGAAAACAGGCAGGACTTATCGGAGTGATAGGTTCTGCCTGTTTTTTTATTAGCGATTCTTTATTTTCAATTCTTCTTTAATTCTCTCAAGATCATACTCCGGCGCTGCTTTCACTACCGCCTCGTATATTTCTTTCAGCTGATCTTCCGATGTTTCCAGAGCATCCGCAATCCGTTCCAGCGACTGACCTTTCCGTACTTTTTTTATTACTAATTCAATCTGGTTCTGCATGCGTCCCTGGTCTAAGCCACTGCCATATCCACTATCATATCCATTATCGTATCCTTCTTCATACCCACATTCCCTCACATTTTTCAGATGCAGCTCTTCGTTATATTCTGTCAATACCACGTTTCGCACCTCCGCTCTGTTTTTCTTTAAAAGATCCTTCAGTACTCCCTCTTTTAAGGACTTACTGATTGCTTCATCTACAGCTTCCTCCAATGTCTTTCCGACACGGACTCCCTTTCTCACATTTTCCACAAAATAAGAATAATCGTGCAGTGTCTGGCACTTCGCCATTAATTCCCGGTTATACCCATAATTAATATTTAACATGATCGCAGTGCATTCCAGCGCTGCCTCCTCATCCTGCCCGCCTTCAAATGAATCTGACAGCCGGAGAATCTTTCTTTCCGGTTCCTTCTTTAAACCGTTATAAAAGACAAGAAACTTCGGCTTTGGGATCATGATCTGCTTTTCGGAATACATATCAAGATGGTTGCTTTCTACCCATCCCTTTATCAGATCTCCAAAATATATAGTTCCCCTCAATGGCATGTTTTGATTACTGGTACTCTGGGCTTCATACAAGTTCAGATAATGCGCAAACAAGAATGAGACATCATTTTTCATCCCCATATACACTACATCTTCCAGCGTATTGATCTCCAGATCGTCCGCATTCGTATACGAACTTCCGTTTACTGCGTTATACAGGCTCAGTAACTCCTCCTTCCCATGAAACACCAGTCGGAAAAGGCTGTCTTTAAAGTTTCTCTTTACTTTCGTCATAGTTTCTCCTTTCATTGTACACGATATAGAGTTTTTTTGCAATTTCGTGGGAACGATTTCAGAACTGAAGTCAGATACCACAGACGCCCGGAATCACGGGCAGGGATCTCCAGGAAAGAGATCTGTTTGATAATCTTATATTAGCATATTTGCCTTATAAAAGAAAGTGCTATAACATATAAGCGTCTCTTTTCGTACCAGCGATTTTCAACAACATTTCTTTTTCAACCTTACAAAAACAGATTGTTTTATTTTGTGAACAATCTCCGCTATAATAAAGACAGTGAAAAACAGCTTATCAAAAATGTTTCATTATAGGAGGTATTATCATGGGTTGGAAAATTCTACTCCCACAGGAAATTATGTCCGAAGGCCGTAAGCTTCTTGAGGATGCTGGTCATACCGTAATCGACGGCCGCGGATTTGAGACAGAGGACGTTCTCGCTGATTTCAAGGAATATCAGCCGGACGCTATGATCGTCCGTATCACACCGATCACACGTGAAGTGATCGAGTCAAACCCGAACTTAAAGGTTATTGTTCGTCACGGCGCCGGTTTCGACGCTCTTGACGTAAAGGCCTGCCACGACAACAATGTCCAGGCTCTCTACGCACCGGTCGCAAACAGCACCTCCGTTGCAGAGACAGCTATGTTACTCATCTTAGAGTGCAGCCGTAACGTGACTGTCCTTCATAAGACATGGGTAAATGACTTCTACAAGGCAAAATTAAAAGTCCGCAAGAACACATTAAACGGCAAGACCATCGGTCTGATCGGCTGCGGCAACATCGGAAGCCGCGTTGCAAAGCGCTGCCTCGCATTCGAGATGAATGTTCTCGCATATGACCCGTACAAACCAGCTTCTGAGTTCCCGGACGGCGTTGAGGTTGTCCGCGACCTTGACCGCATCTTCAAAGAGTGCGACTATGTTTCCCTTCACTGCCCGAACACTCCGGTTACCAAGAACATGGTAAATAAAGAGCGTCTCGCAATGATGAAACCGACAGCATTCTTAATCAACACCGCACGCGGCGGCTGTGTGGACGAGGATGCTCTCTACGAGGCATGCAAGAATGGCGTGATCGCAGGTGCCGGTCTTGACGCAATCAAAAAGGAACCGGTTGATCCGGCTAACCCACTCTTAACTCTCGACAATGTTATCATCTATCCGCATATCGGCGGCAACACATCTGAAGCTGCCCATCGTGCTTCCTACTTCGCAGCTATGGGCGTTCAGGAAGTCTACGAAGGCAAGAAGCCGACATGGCCGATCAACGATGTTGACTATAAGACAGCTAAGACCTACACAGACACAAAGAAACCGGATACAAAACCGGCTGGAATGTTTGATTTCTAAACAATCGTTTGCCAACTTCTTTTCTCATATAACGAAAGCAGGCAGGACTTATCGGAGTGATAGGTTCTGCCTGTTTTGTTATACGTTTATAATTTTCATTCCCATGTATACCACGTCTTCCAGTGTGTTGATTTCCAGATCATCTGCATTCGTATACGAGCTTCCATTTACCGCATTATACAGACTCAGTAACTCCTCCTTCCCATGAAATACCATTCGGAAAAGACTGTCCTTAAAGTTTCTCTTTACTTTCGTCATAGTTTCTCCTTTCATTGTACACGATATGAAGTTTTTTTGCAATTTCGTGGGAATGATTTCAGAACTGAAGTCAGATACCACAGACGCCCGGAATTACGGGCTGCGATCTCCAGGAAAGAGATCTGGTTGATAGTCTTATATTAGCATATTTATTTCACAAACGAAAAAACGCACGTCCTGCTACAGCTCATTTCTGCATGCAAAACGTGCGTTTCCCGCTTTATTTTCAATTATTCATTTTTGAAATCTTCTTTTAACTTATTGAAAAAACCTTTCTTCTTTCCCTCCGGCGATGCAACCCCCTTCATCGCATCATCAAACTTTCTGAGGGCTTCTTTCTGCTCCTCCGTAAGCTTCTCCGGAACTGTAACAACAAGCGTTACATAATGGTCACCACGGATGTTCTTATTTCTCAGTGACGGAACACCCTTGCCGCGGAGACGTACCTTTGTGTCGGTCTGGGTTCCCGGTTTTACCTCGTACTCAACCTCGCCGTCGACGGTCTTGATCTTGATCGGACCTCCAAGGGCTGCTGTTGCGAAGGAGATCGGTACTGTGGAGAAGATGGATGTCTCCTGGCGCATAAATACCGGGCTTCTGGATACGGTTACCTCAACGAGAAGGTCTCCTCTCTCGCCGCCGTTCGTTCCGGGCTCTCCTTTTCCTGCGATGCGGATGCTCTGTCCGTTGTCGATACCTGCCGGGATCTTGACCTGAATCTTCTTCTTGCTGGAGATATATCCGGTACCGTAGCAGTCCGGGCACTTCTCCTTGACGATCTTACCGGTACCTCGGCAGTCCGGACATGTCTGGACATTCTGTACCTGACCGAAGAAGGACTGCTGGGTGTAGACGATCTTACCTTTACCGTTACATTTCGGGCAGGTAACCGGAGATGTACCAGGCTTTGCGCCTGTTCCGTGACATTTCGGACACTCATCCTTCAATGTGAGCTCGATCTCTTTCTCGCAGCCAAAGATTGCCTCTTCAAATGTGATCCTTACGCCGGTTCTTAAATTTGCGCCGCGCATGGGACCGTTGCTGCTTCTTCCGTAAGCGGAACGTCCACCTCCGAAGAAATCTCCGAAAATATCTCCAAAGATATCTCCCATGTCGGCTCCGTTGAAATCGAATCCGCCGTAGCCACCGGCCCCGCCTGCGCCTCCCTCAAAGGCTGCATGACCGAACTGGTCATACTTTCTTCTCTTTTCCGGATCACTTAAAACGCTGTATGCCTCGGAAGCTTCCTTAAACTTTGCCTCCGCCTCTTTATCTCCCGGATTTGCGTCCGGATGGTATTTCTTTGCAAGAACTCGATATGCTTTCTTTAACGCCGCTTCGTCCGCATCTTTCGGCACGCCGAGGACTTCGTAATAATCACGCTTGGTCTCTGCCATTTCTTTATTCTTACCTTTCCTGTTAGTGAGCGGTACCACGCTTCACGCGTACCTTTTTACGGAACCTGCCGACGGAAGCTTTCTTCAGACGTCACGGCTGAGTCCTGCCGCGGCAATATTTCCGGATCGTTGCCGATCAAAATCTTGATATAAGGCAACCGAAAGAACGCCCAAGATGGGGCGTTCTTTCGGATTTATAGTGCCTGACTCGAGCTGTCTTCCTGTTTTCATTTCACAAAAACAAGAGACCTTTGGCGTCCGCCAACTGGCAATTCCGGCTAAAAAGAACTTATGCAAGCTATCTTGCAACGTCCTTTCCAGCCCTCATTGCCGCTCGATCAAACTGTTATTTAGACTTCTTTGTAGTCGCCATCAACGACATCATCGCCATATCCAGCCTGGCTTGCGCTCTGTCCAGCCTGCGGACCTGCCTGGCCCTGTGCGCCTGCTGCGCCCTGAGCTGCCTGAGCCTGCTCATAAACCTTTGCGAAGAGCTTCTGCGCGCTGTTCATGAGTTTCTCTTTCGCTGCCTTGATCTCCTCGACCTGGGCGTCTGTCATCTGCTCTGCCGGAGCTTTGTTGATCGCTTCCTTGAGGGCATTCAAGTCAGCCTCAACAGCGGCCTTATCGTTTGCATCGATCTTATCGCCAACTTCTTCCATTGCCTTCTCTGTCTGGAATACCATGGAATCAGCTTCATTTCTTGTATCGATCGCTTCTTTCTTCTTCTTATCCTCAGCCTCGTAAGCTGCAGCCTCCTTAACAGCCTTATCGATATCATCCTTGGACATATTGGATCCGGATGTGATGGTGATATGCTGCTCTTTGCCTGTGCCGAGGTCCTTAGCGGATACGTTTACGATACCATTTGCATCGATATCGAAGGTAACTTCGATCTGCGGAACACCTCTTCTTGCCGGAAGGATGCCGTCAAGACGGAACTGGCCAAGAGTCTTGTTGTCTCTTGCGAACTCACGCTCACCCTGTACAACGTGGATATCTACGGCTGTCTGGTTATCAGCAGCTGTGGAGAATACCTGGCTCTTCTTTGTCGGGATCGTTGTGTTTCTCTCGATCAGCTTTGTAGCAACGCCGCCCATTGTCTCGATGGAAAGGGAAAGCGGAGTTACATCGAGAAGAAGGATGTCACCTGCACCGGCATCGCCTGCTAACTTACCACCCTGGATCGCTGCACCGATGGCTACGCACTCATCCGGGTTTAAGCTCTTGCTCGGCTCTTTGCCTGTTAACTGTTTAACCTTTTCCTGTGCGGAAAGCATACGTGTGGAACCACCCACGAGGAGAACCTTGGAGAGCTCTGCTGCTGTTAAACCAGCGTCTCTTAACGCGTTCTGTACCGGAATTGCTGTTCTCTCAATGAGATCACTTGTCAGCTCATCGAATTTAGCTCTTGTGAGGTTCATATCTAAGTGCTTCGGTCCCTCAGCAGTTGCTGTGATAAACGGAAGGTTGATGTTTGTTGTTGTTGCGGAAGAAAGCTCTTTCTTTGCTTTCTCAGCAGCTTCTTTTAATCTCTGAAGTGCCATCTTATCACCGGAAAGATCTACGCCCTCTGTCTTCTTGAACTCGTCGATCATCCACTGTGTGACACGGTTATCGAAATCATCACCGCCGAGGTGTGTATCACCGTTCGTCGCAAGAACTTCGATAACGCCGTCACCGATCTCGATGATGGAAACATCGAATGTACCGCCGCCGAGGTCATATACCATGATCTTCTGCTCTTTCTCGTTGTCAAGACCGTAAGCAAGGGCTGCCGCTGTCGGCTCGTTGATGATACGCTTTACATCAAGACCGGCAATCTTACCTGCATCCTTTGTTGCCTGACGCTGGGCATCGTTGAAGTAAGCCGGAACTGTGATAACAGCTTCTGTTACTTTTTCACCGAGGTAGCTCTCAGCATCTGCTTTTAACTTCTGAAGGATCATCGCGGAGATCTCCTGCGGTGTGTACTTCTTGCCGTCAATATCTACCTTGTAGTCGGTACCCATATGTCTCTTGATGGAGGAGATGGTTCTGTCAGCGTTTGTAACTGCCTGACGCTTTGCCGGCTCACCCACAAGTCTTTCTCCTGTCTTTGTAAATGCAACGATAGACGGTGTTGTTCTGACACCTTCTGTATTAGCGATAACTGTTGGTTTACCGCCTTCCATAACTGCTACGCAGCTGTTTGTTGTACCTAAGTCAATACCAATGATCTTACTCATAATGATTTTCCTCCTCTAAATTTGGAATATTAGGAATGAGTGGTCGTCCAGCAGTCTCTGCCGGATGATCACATTGTTTCAATGTTAGTTTGCAACCTGCACCATGCTGTGACGAACGATGGAATCTTTGTAGGTGTAGCCCTTCTGGAGTTCCACTGCCACAACATTCTCGCCGAGATTCTCATCCTCCACATGCATCACTGCGTTGTGGAAGTTCGGGTCGAACGGTTTTCCGACTGCCTCGATCGGCTTAACGCCCATATCATCGAGTGTCTTTACAAATTGCTTATATATCTTTTCCATTCCGTCTGCAAACGCGGATCCTTTCGCGTCTTCCGGAATGGAATTAAGACCTCTTTCAAAGTTATCGACGATCGGAAGGATCTTTTCGATTACATCCTTCGCACCGATCTCATACATTGCGGACTTTTCCTTGTCCGTTCTCTTGCGGTAGTTATCAAACTCCGCCATGGATCTCTTGAGCTTGTCATTTAACTCATCGATCTTCTCGTCCTTCGGATCTTTCTTCTTTTCAGAAGCTTTTTCCTCTTTTTCGGACGTCTCTTTATTTTCTTTTTCGGAAGCGGCTGTCTCTTTGGTTTCTTTTTCCTCAGAAACGGCTTTTTCCGTTTTCTCTTTTTCTAACTCTTTCTCTTTCACTGCTCTCTTCACCTTTCATTTTTAAACGTTTCGTTCAGCTGCGCAACTAACGATCTCAAGGTCGATACGACTTTTTCGTAGTCCATTCGTTTTGGTCCCACGATACCGATCGTTCCGCGCATCCCATCGCCGAGCGCATAATTTGCGGTTACGATGCTGCAGTCTTTCATGCTCTGGACCGGAGTTTCATCTCCGATATAGACCTGAATTTCATTGTCCGGATCATCCGTTTTATTCTGCTGCTGCCCGTCGATCAGTCCCCTGAGAAGTTCTTTATGTTCCAAAGTACCGATCAGCTGGCTCGCTTTTTCCGTATCGGAAAGCTCCGGGTATTTGAAAATATTGGTTGCCCCGCTGGTATAGATCTGGAGATCTTCGTCCTGGGACCGGATCACTTCACTGACTTCATTCAGCACCAGATCCACCACTCTTCTGTGGGATCCGGCCTGTTCTTTCATTTTTGCGATCACGCCAAGGTTGATCTCCTCGATCGTCAGACCGTTCAGGCTGCTGTTTAAAAGAATATTTAAATTCAGAAGCTCTTCGTCACTGAGTTCCTCATCGATCGTAACAAAGGAGTTTCTTATAATATTTCCTTCCACAACGACTACCACCAGAAGTTTGTGTTCCTCCACCTTCGAGAGCTGGATAAACTTTAACTTTGTCTGGTTGTAACTCGGTCCGCTGATCAGGGTCGCATAGTTCGTATTGTTGGCAAGAACCTTTGCAAGCTGCTTCAGAAGCAGTTCCACGCGGTCTACCCGCTGGATCATCAGTTCCTGCATATGCTCGACCTGACTATCTTTTTCCTTGATGATCTGGTCAACATAGAAGCGGTAACCTTTATCGGAAGGAATTCGTCCCGCCGAGGTATGCGGCTGAATGATGTAGCCAAGTTCTTCCAGATCAGACATCTCATTTCGGATCGTCGCGGAGCTGAGCTTCAGATCCGAGTATTTGGAAATCGTTCTGGATCCCACCGGCTCACCGGTCTCCAGATACGTCTGGATAATCGCTTTTAAAATTTTTTCTTTTCTCTCATCCAGTTCCAAAACTCTCACCTCTTCTTTATTAGCACTCTTTATTGAGGAGTGCTAACATTTACAGTTGTTACTATATTACTTAGTGTGTTGTTTGTCAAGGGCTTTTGATAATTTTCACATTTTTTTCACTATTTTTTTCATCGCCTTTTTCTACCAGGATTTTACAGGATCCGCCCGGCTTTCCCCTGGATTTTCCTGTGAATCCCGGGGGCTTTGCGTCACATTAAGAACATTTCTGCCATATGGGGGGACTGTTTGCGTCCTGGCAGTAATACCCAAAAACTTGACAAATTTGGAAAATTATGTATAATACATACTTGTTTCCAAATTGTTACATTTCTATTACACATCTGCATATAATTTGTAATAGATATGAAACAAAAAAAGAAAGGATTGTTATATGAAGAAATTTAGATTGACCATCTGTGTTTTACTGACCGTCATTTCGATGCTCTTAAACACCGTATGTGCATTCGCAAGTACCCCGAAAAACTCTGGCCACCTGGACAGCATCGATGGAAATAAGGTTTCCGGATGGGCGTGGAACTCCGCTGCCCCGGATACCCCGGTCTCCGTCACCGTCACTGTGGCCAACTCCCATACAGGCGAGTCTCTTTTATCTGAGACCGCCGAAGCTGATATCGAGCGCAATGACTTAAAGGAAAGCGGCATCGGAAACGGTGCCCACGGCTTTGAGATCATGATCGACTGGTCCTCCATCCCGGATGATACCTACATGATCAAGCTCAGCGTGAACGGCACAGCACTTCCGTTAGCTTACCAGTACAATACCGCAACAAAGATCATCAAAAATGCCACCCTCGTTTCCTTAGGTACATTTAAGACCACAGCTTACTGCCCGTGCAGAAGCTGCTCCGAGGGCTACGGCCGTCTCACAAAGACCGGAACCCAGGCGACCGCAAGCCGCACCGTAGCCGTTGACCCGCGGGTCATTCCGCTTGGAAGCCACCTTTTGATCGATGGTGTCGAGTATATCGCTGAGGACGTCGGAGGCGGCGTCAAAGGAAAACATATCGATATTTTTTACAACACACATTCGGAAACAAGAGATCACGGCGTTGAGCGGTCTGAGGTCTATCTGATCCAGTCTTAAGTTCATCTGCCCCGTTATATGAGTTTCCACCCGATATATGACAGGACTGGAAGGACATCCACTAATAAATTCTTCCTGCTACATGGCAAGAAAGGGAATCTCTCCTGAGCATGCGAAAATGCTCATGAAAGATTCCCTTTCTTAATTATACATATCTTATGTGAGTCAGGACCTCTCCTGAATTCACAGGCTTGCTCCTATCTTTAAACAGTATGCCCCTTCGCCACATAAAACGGCTGTGTATCCGTTCCTTTCAGCTCCTGGCCAACCTCAATCGTCACGTTCTTGTCTGTGACAACGTAATCCAGCCGTGCGCCTGCTTTCACCACCGTATCCTGCATCAGGACACTGTTTCTGATCTTTGCGCCCTTTGCGATCTTAACGCCTCGGAAGAGAACACAGTTCTCCACATCGCCTTCGATCACGCAGCCATCAGCCACAAGGTTATTTTTTGTCTTACATCCGTTAATATATCTTGTCGGGTTGTCATCACGGATCTTTGTGTAGATCTGGCCGCCGGTAAACAGCGCGTCCAGATTCTCATCATCGAGAAGTTTCATATTCTCATCGAAGTAGCTCTTTAAGCCGCAGATCCTCGCGTAATATCCATCATATTTATATCCGCGGATATTGTACTTCTCAAGACGCGGTGCAAGGATATCACGCTCGAAGCAGGAGTATCCACGTACAAATGCCGCATGGATCTTATCGATCAGTGCTTCTCTATCCATAATATAAATATTCATGGAGAGGTTCTGTTTTCCGCACATTTCAGAATTCATAAAGATCCGTCTCACGCGTCCGTCATCAAGCTTTAACGTGTAATACATATCCCCGTGGGAACCTGCGCGGATCAGTTCCGCCGGAATCTCCTGCTCCGTGTAGGCAACCGTCACATCGGCACCGCTCTCGATATGTTCCGCTAACATTGCGTTGAAATCAAAATCCACCGCGATATTGGCGTCCATCATGATCACATACTTTTCTTTTTTGCTTTTCAGATACGGCAGGATGCTCTCAAGTGCCTCGACGCGTCCGCTGTAGACCTTCATATTTTTCTCCGCATAGGGCGGAAAAATACTGAGACCTCCGTTTTTTCTGAGAAGATCCCACGCTCGTCCGGAGCCCAGATGGTCCATCAGGGAATGATAATTCTCCCGTACCACGATGGCAATATTGCTGATCCCGCAGTTTGCGAGACTGGAAAGCAGGAAGTCGATGATCCGGTAACGTCCCGCAAACGGGATCGATGCCATCAGGCGGTCACCCGCAAGCTCCGGCACCAGATTATCATAACTGTTCGGAAAAATAATACCGATCGCATTTGCATTGGAATTTACCATTGTTCTTCACCATCCTCCACATTTTTATTGACCATGGCGTTCGGGCCGATCTTTGCGCCCTTTCCGATGGTGATTCCGGAACCGATCGTCGCAACGCCGTGTTTTTCCCCCTTCGGCATGGATCCAACAACGGCATTTTCACCGATCACAACATTTTCCGCGACGATACAGTGTTCTACAACAGCTCCGGCCTTTATGACCGTTTTGCCCATGACAACGGCATCTTCGATCTTTGCTCCCTTTTCTACCCTGACACCGGAGAACAGGATCGAATGCTTAATACTTCCGTCGATCCGGCATCCGTCTGTGATCATGGAATTCTCAACGACTGCGTTGGAGCCGATCTTGTGACCGGTCATACCGCTGTTCCGGCTGTAGATCTTCCAGTTTTCATCAAAGATATCGATCCCGCTGTGTTCCGGATCAAGAACCTCCATATTTGCTTCCCATAGGGATGAGATCGTTCCAACGTCCTTCCAGTATCCCGCAAAGTGGTACGCGTACATCTTCCGTCCGTCTTTTAAGAGGTTCGGAATGATGTTGTTTCCGAAATCATTCTCGGAATTCGGGTCTGCCTCATCCTCGATCAGGTACTTCTTTAAAATATCCCAGTTAAAGATATAGATTCCCATGGAAGCCAGATTCGACTTCGGGTTCTTCGGTTTCTCCTGAAACTCTGTGATCCGGTCGTCCCCATCCGCCACCATCAGACCAAAACGGGATGCCTCGTCCCACGGCACTTCCATAACCGCGACACTGAATTCTGCGCCTTTTTCCTTGTGGAAGCGCAGGAAATCACTGTAATCCTGCTTGCAGATCTGATCACCGGATAAGATGATCACATACTGCGGATCGTAGCGCTCGATGAACGGAATGTTCTGATAGATTGCGTTTGCGGTTCCCTTATACCAGTCGGAACCGGATGCCTTCTGATACGGCGGCAGTACATGTACTCCACCGTAAAGACGGTCGAGGTCCCACGGCTGGCCGTTTCCGATATACTCATTCAGTACCATCGGCTGGTACTGGGTCAAAATTCCCACGGTATCAATTCCGGAATTTACGCAGTTCGAGAGCGGAAAATCAATAATTCTGTATTTCCCGCCGAAAGGGACTGCCGGTTTTGCAAGCTTCTGTGTCAGTGCATAGAGTCTTGAACCCTGGCCGCCTGCAAGAAGCATTGCGATCATTTCCTTAGCCATAATAATATCCCCCTGTTTTTTGGATACAGTCTCTCCGTGCAAAATGTACAACCATGCATTTCATTGGATTGTACAAATCATATCACATTGTTGCCGTTTTTGATAGTGGTTTTATGCACTTTTACCATGTTTTTTACATGATCTATATATGTATTCTGCTTTTTTATCCTCTGTACCATTTAAGCTACGCTTATGATCTACTTGTTTTTTCTCAGCATGCATGCCCTTTTTCACTCCACGCAGGATCTCTGACATCGAAAACTACGGCTGAAAAAAAGCGCGGTCTCCGCAGGATCTTTAGTCCTGCAGAAACTGCGCCATAATATAATTGCTCACATCAAGTCCATAATCCGTCAGAACGAACCGGTCGCCCTGAAATACCGCTGCTTTTTCCGCCACAAACGTTTCCATGAGCCCTGGATAAACGTCCTTTGCGGACACCCCGAACCTTCGCTCAAACTCCGGAAGGGACACCCCCGCTGTCATCCGTAGTCCCACATAGAAGAATTCCTCCTCCATGTCTTTCTTCGTGAGCTTTTCCACATCCGTAAACATCCCCGGCTTTTCTTCCAGATACTGCTTCATATCGGAATTGACCGCAAACCTACAGCCGTCCATGTAGGAGGATGCCCCGAGTCCCAGTCCCAGGTAGGGCAAGCCTGTCCAATAACCGATATTGTGGCGGCACGCTCTCCCCGGCTTCGCATAGTTTGAGATCTCGTACCGCTCATACCCACAGTCCCGCAGGAACCGCTTCGTCTCGTGGTACATCTCCCTCTCGGAATCCTCGTCGGGAAGAAGTTTCCGTCCCTCTTCGCTCCCGTACTTCTCACCGAAAGGAGTTCCATCCTCAATGATCAGGCTGTACGCCGAGATATGTTCCGGATTCAGGTCCGTGACCCGCTTTAAGGTGTCCTTCCAGGACTCGCGGGTCTGTCCCGGCAACGCTGACATAAGGTCGATATTGATGTTCGTGAACCCGCACTCCCGGGCCAGATGGAAGCTCTCCAGGAATTCCGCCCAGGTATGGATCCGGCCGAGAAGCTTTAGCTCTCTGTCATTTGCTGATTGGAGTCCAAAGCTCAGGCGATTGATCCCGGCCCGCCTGTAATCTGTGAGTTTCTCCCTTGTCACGGTTCCAGGGTTCGCCTCCATGGAGATCTCCGCGCCTTCCGCCACATGAAACGCCTTCCGCACATGTTCCATGATCCCGACAATCAGCGCCGAATCCGGCACGGACGGGGTTCCGCCGCCGATAAAGATCGTATCTACCGGAATGTCCCCGTATTTTTTTCCCATGGCGTCAATATCTTCCCTGAGCCGCCTCGTGTACAGGTTCTGGGTCTCCTGGTCCGTCGGAAATGAAAGGAAGTCGCAGTAAGCGCATTTTCTCACACAGAACGGCATGTGCAGATATAATTCCATGCCCCCGTTCATGCGAGAACCTCACTGAGCATCTCGATCTCGTCCTCGAACAGGCAGTATCCCGGATCATGGGCTTTCACCGCCGCCAGGACATCCTCGATCCGCATCCACTTCACAGACTCCACTTCTTCTTTCTGAAGCTTGAGTTTTTCGATCTCTACCGGCTTTTCATAAGCAAAAACATGACTCTTCTCATGATTCTTAAAGATCCGTCCATGGAACTCGCCTTCATAGCGTCCGTCACGGACCCCGACAAGCCGCAGGTCTTCCGGCTCTGCCGCAATTCCCAGCTCTTCCTTCAACTCCCTGAGCGCCGACTCCAGATAGTCCTGTCCCGCCGGAATATGCCCGGCGCTGGAGATATCGTAGCAGCCCCCGAAGGAGTCCTTCCCGCGGCTCCGCTTCTGTAAAAGCAGGTCATGTCCGCCGTCCCTCCGTCTTCTTACGACCCAGACATGGCTCGTCCGGTGCCAGTCACCGTTGAGATGGACCAGCGTGCGCTCTCTCACCTGTCCCGACGGCTCTCCATTCTCATCGAGGAGATCAAGAAGCTCCAGCGGCTTTCCGTCCAGGACCGCTTCCTTTAAGAGATCATCCTGGTAGCGGAGTTTCAAAGAGAAAAACGGTGCTTCCTCGTCGAGGAGCCGATGGAAGATCCGGTCGCCTTCCCAGAGGTTCAGGCTGTCGATCTCAGTCTTAGGAACCCACTCCAGAGTCCCCTCATTGCAGTCTGCCAGCTCACCTGTAAAGCCATCTGCCGTGTAGAGGAAAATGTACTCCATTTCGGCATCATCATCATTGTACATGAAAGTCAGAACGCCCCGAAGTCTATAGCCTGTGAGTGTCAGGCCTGTCTCCTCCTTCGTCTCCCTTAAAATGCAGTCCTCCGGGCTCTCCCCCCGCTCAAACTTCCCGCCAATGCCGATCCACTTGTCTTTATTGACGTCGTGTTTCTTCTTGATACGATGGATCATCAGGTATTTGTCATCTTTTTCAATGTAGCATAATGTTGTAAGCTTCATAATAGTTCCTCATCTATGTGCAAAAAAGTCCATTTCTTCGAACGATCTGAAATGGACTTTTTATCTGGATCAATATTTTAATTTACTCCTCGTCCAGCTTCAGAACGCTCATAAACGCCTTCTGCGGAATCTCCACGTTTCCGACCTGGCGCATACGCTTCTTGCCTTCCTTCTGCTTCTCGAGAAGCTTCTTCTTACGGGAGATATCGCCGCCGTAGCACTTCGCGAGGACATCCTTTCTCATGGCTCTCACCGTCTCACGGGCAATGATCTTACCACCCACAGCAGCCTGGATCGGAATCTCGAATAAATGCTTCGGGATCTCATCCTTCAGCTTTTCGCACATCTTTCTGCCGCGCTCGTAAGCGGATCCCTCAAACACGATGAAGGAAAGGGCATCCACAGTTTCCTTATTGATCAGGATATCGAGTTTTACAAGCTGTGACTGCTCGTATCCCTTCAACTCGTAGTCGAAGGACGCGTAACCGCGGGATCTTGATTTCAGCGCGTCAAAGAAGTCGTAGATGATCTCGTTTAACGGAAGCTCATACTTTAAGAGTGCACGCGTCTCTTCCATATATTCCATGCCGAGGTAAACGCCGCGGCGTTCCTGGCATAACTGCATGATCGCGCCCACGAATTCTGTAGTCACCATGATCTCTGCGGAGACGATCGGCTCCTCCATATATTCGATTTCGGACGGATCCGGCATGTTGGACGGGTTCGTGAGGTCGATCACCTCGCCGTTCGTCTTGTGGATCCGGTATACAACGCCCGGTGCCGTCGTCACGAGGTCAAGGTTGTACTCGCGCTCCAGGCGCTCCTGGATGATCTCCAGGTGTAAAAGCCCTAAGAATCCGCAGCGGAATCCGAAGCCCAGTGCGATGGATGTCTCCGGCTCAAAGAACAGGGACGCGTCGTTTAACTGCAGCTTCTCTAAAGCATCACGGAGCTCCGGATATTTCGCTCCATCCGCCGGATAGAGTCCGCAGTACACCATCGGTGTTACCTTCTTATATCCCGGAAGTGGGGCCGCGCACGGATTTAAGCGGTTCGTCACCGTATCACCCACGCGGGTATCCTTCACATTCTTGATGCTGGCTGTAATGTATCCAACCATGCCGGCCCGGAGCTCATCACAGGGGATAAACTGGCCTGCGCCGAAATATCCGACCTCAACGACATCGTAGGAAGCTCCCGTCGCCATCATCTGGATCGGGGTGCCTTTCTTCACGGTTCCCTCTTTCACACGGCAGAATACGATAACACCGCGGTAGGAATCGTAGAGTGAGTCAAAGATCAGCGCCTGAAGCGGTGCCTCCGGATCCCCCTTCGGAGCCGGGATCTTATGGACGATCGCTTCCAAAACATCCTCGATATTGAGTCCCATCTTTGCAGAGATCCTCGGTGCGTCGTGAGCCTCAAGTCCGATCACATCCTCGATCTCCTCCGCCACACGGTCCGGATCAGCGCTCGGAAGGTCGATCTTATTGATGACCGGGACAACATCAAGATCATGGTCAAGGGCAAGATACACATTTGCAAGCGTCTGGGCCTCAATGCCCTGAGCCGCATCTACAACAAGGATCGCACCGTCACACGCCGCAAGGCTTCGGGATACCTCATAGTTAAAGTCAACGTGACCTGGGGTATCGATCAGGTTAAAGATATACTCCTCGCCGTCCTTTGCCTTGTAAACCGTGCGGACTGCCTGGGATTTGATCGTGATTCCGCGCTCTCTCTCAAGATCCATATTGTCAAGGATCTGGGCCTGCATCTCACGGCTGGTTAAAAGACCGGTCTTCTCGATAATGCGGTCCGCCAGCGTGGATTTACCGTGGTCGATATGGGCAATGATACAGAAATTTCTGATTTTATCCTGGGAATAATGAACCATTCATGTTCCTCTCTTCTATATGATTTCTTCTTTATATGATCCATTTCTCTGTCACTGCTTGTCGGACCACCAGATCTCTACTCCTGATCGTTCGGTCCATCGGAAAATACCTTTATACACAGGAATTTCTCTCTTGGGGACAGAAATGGCAATTTATCATGTTAAATATAGCATTTTTTAGGTTTCCGCGCAAGCAGTAGTATGAGGTTTGGATGTGATAAAAAATAGACAAAAAGCTGACAAATTACAATTCGTTACAGTTCAGCCATGCGCTGGTTTGAATGAGAAAGTGTGTTGCAAGCTTGCTTGCATAAGCACTTTTTCATCCAAATCAGCATATGGTGGAACCACCAAGCTTCTTGTTTTCATGAATATGAAAACAAGAAGATGTAATGGCTGAACTGTAACTACAATTCTTTTATGTGTTGTAAAATCAATTGACATTCTATCCATTCTGATTTAGACTTTAATTAACATTTTGTCACGTATATTCAGGACTTTTCTTCGTCCCGTCACCCGTCCACCTTTTCTATCATTTCAGCAGCTATCCTTCATGTTCGCAGATCCTGTATATTCCTTGACCGTTCTGCGTTTTCTGAATGGCTGCCCGGGAGATAACATATGAATCAAACTCGGAAAAAACAGCAGTCCATGGACATGACCTCAGGATCCATCACAAAGCTCCTGATCATGTTCGCGGTTCCCCTCGTGATCGGAAACCTTTTTCAACAGCTATACAACACTGTGGACAGTCTCGTTGTTGGAAACTTTGTCGGCTCCCATGCTCTCGCCGCCGTAGGTTCCACCACCAGCATCATCAACATGATCGTCATGTTCTTTACCGGTACCTCTGTTGGTGCCGGTGTCGTCATCAGCCGGTACTATGGGGCCCACGATGACGAAAAGCTTCACATTGCCGTGGAGACCACGATGGCAGTGACCTTCATCTGTGGGATCATTTTTACAGGTCTTGGAATCTTTGTTGCCCCCTATATGTTAAAATTTATGTCCACACCGGATGATGTCCTGCCGTCCGCCTCCGTATACTTAAAGATCTATTTTTCCGGCGTTTTCGGTCTGCTTGTATACAACATGGGAAGTGCTATCCTGCGTGCCGTTGGCGATACGAAGCGGCCGCTGTACTTCCTCTGTCTCTCCAGTGTCATGAATATCGGCCTTGACCTTCTTTTTGTAGTGGGCTTCGGCATGGCCATCGAGGGAGTTGCCTACGCGACGATCATCTCCCAGTTTGTTTCCGCAATTCTCGTGCTCATCGTTCTCACCAGAAGCACGGAGAATTACCGCCTGACCTGGAAGGACCTGCGGATTGACAAAAAAATCTTCCGGCAGATCCTCATGGTCGGACTACCGACAGGATTTCAGCAGTCACTGACATCATTTTCCAACGTGTATGTCCAGTCCTACATCAACACCTTCGGATCCAGCTGCATGGCCGGATGGAGCAGCTACTCAAAGATCGACCAGTTTGTTTTCCTTCCGATGCAGAGTATCGGACAGGCATCCACGACCTTTATGAGTCAGAACCTGGGAGCCGGGAATCTGCCCCGCGCGAAAAAAGGAACCGGTGTGGCTCTCCGGCTGGCACTCCTCATTACATTCGCCAGCGCTGGGATCCTTTTCCTCTTTGCGCCTCGGCTCGTCGCAGTCTTCAACCAGGAGCCTGACGTTGTCCGGTACGGAACCATGTTTCTCCGGATGAACGTGTTCATGCTGGCATTCTGCTGCCCGAACCAGGTCGTTGCGGGCGCGATGCGCGGAGCCGGAGATTCCAGGACACCGATGCTGATCATGCTGTTCTCCTTTGTCCTGTTCCGCCAGATCTATCTCTATATCGCGACCTCGATCTGCAATACAGCCGCAGTTGTCGGATTCGGATATCCAGTGGGCTGGATCGTAGCTTCGGTTCTCGTAGAGCTCTACTATATGTCCGGAAAATGGGAGAAAAAGATCAATATGTAACCTCTTCCCATGTTCTGTTATTCTCCTGTCAGTACCTGATCCAGGAGATCGGATAACGGCATCATCGCCGCTTTCGCCTCCGCATACGTGTTTGTCTGGGCGCCCACCTCGATGAGGGCGGAACGCGCCCGGACATGCTCGTTATAGCGGAGGCCTTTTAAATAGATCTTTCGCGTAAGTCCCGGATATTTTCCAGCAGCCAGAAGCTGCATCTGGAAGCTGAACGCCAGGTTTTCCTTGAGATTTGGATTCGGAAGATACTCGATGGGGCCGTCCGGGCTCATGGATGTCCCGTTGAAGAACATGATCTTCGCGGTCTCCGTCCCGTCGATCTCCGTCACAAGTCTCGTCCCATCCGAGACGCCGTCCCGGTGGACATCCAAGACCACCTCGATAGACGGGTATTTCTGCAGGAGACCAGAGATCCCGTCGAGGGCGTAGGTATACGCCGCACTGCGGTCCAGCTTTCCGTTCCGGTAATCGTAGACGCTCTCATCATGATACACGTTGTACCCCTTTTCCCTGAGAAGCTTCGCCAGGCACTCTCCGAGGTGGATCACGTCCGCCTCCGAATTTTCCGGGTAGTCGGCGTAGGTCTCCTGGGAGTGGGTATGGTAGATCAGGATCTGGGGGATGTCGGCGTTTTTTTCGATGGAAAGGTCCGCGGCGAGGAAATTCTCCGCCCGCATCAGGTCCCGGCCCGCCGTTGTTGTGGGGTGGACGTTGTAGAATTTTTTCATCAGGTAGTCGTAATCGTTGAGTTTTTCTAAAATGATGCCGGAATTTCCGGTGTTGAAGGTTCCTGCTGCGAGCAGGCCTGCGAGTGTCGTCTTTTCATTCTGGGATGATCCGTTTTCTCCAGTTCCGCTTTTTCCCGAATTCCCCCATTCTTCTGAACTTTCTGTTTTTGCTCTGTCTTGTGCATTTTCATCCGCATTTCCGCTTCCCCATGCATTCTTCCTACGATCATCTCCGTAAACTCCCTGATTTTGTTCCCTGTCTGCGATCCATTCTGCCCGCAGTACCCCATTCTCATTCTCGATCCCAAATATCTCCTCATACTCCTTTGTCCGCCTGCTGCCATTTTTTCTGCTCTCCAGATAAAAAGCCGTACCCTCATCCTCCTTCCACGCCGGAAGAAATCCCCGCATCACATCATCCGCGATCCGCACCGCGTAATTTTCATAGAAATCCTTCCATGCGCCCGCACACAACCCACGTCCGAGATACAGCGCCGCCACGCAGACCACCGCCAACACGATCCACCGCCCGGCATACTGGATCATCCTGATGATATTTCCGATCATCTGCGCAACAAACAGGCGGTCCGCCTGAAGCATCCGCTTAAAATAGTACCATCTCCGCCTCATATCTGCCGCCTGATTCGCCGTTTCTTTACAGTTTATGTGAATATGCGGTTATTCAGTACCTGCGCAACCATACTGCCGCCGCAAAATCCGAACCATATCAGCCAGGCACCAACAGCCATTTCCGAATAAAAAATGCAGAGTTTTTCACATATATCACGCAAATCTATGCAGTTCTGAACAACGCCTCATGGATCGCCTCCGAGATCGTAAAGCTCAGAAAATCCACCCGCTCATCAATATCATGGGGCGTCACATACATGGGACCGAGGTCCGGCTTTAAGAGTTCCTTAACAAGCTCATAAGATTCTTCTACCCGAAGAATTTCCAGCTTCTTCTCTCCGGATTTTCTTTTCTTTTCACCATTTCGATCCCTGTCCGAGTCCTCCGCTTCCATTACCTCATCATCTTTTTCCAAAACATCACACCCTATCTTCTCCCTCAACACCTCCGTCATCGCCCCAACCGTATCATACACGATCGCCGCCGCCCCGACGACCATCGGGATCCCGATCGCAAACACAGGAATCCCCAGTGTCTCCTCCGTCAGCCCGCTCCGGTGATTCCCGACCCCGGATCCCGGCTGGATCCCCGTATCGGATAGCTGCACCGTGACTCCCAGTCTCCCGGCACTTCTCGCCGCCAACGCATCCACAACGATCACTGCATCCGGCTCCGTCTCCTGCACAATGCCTTTCACGATCTCCGCCGTCTCCATCCCCGTCTGCGCCATGACCCCCGGCGTGATTCCACTTAAGACCGGATACCCGTGCTTCCTGCAAAAATCCGTCCCATACTCCAGCTCCAGATGCCTCGTCGCCTGAAGATGCTCCAAAACCTTCGGTCCCAAAGCATCCGGCGTCGCCTCCGGATTTCCCAGGCCAACGACCAGAGTTCTCACCGGCCGCCCCATCTTCTCCGTCTCAAGCCCATGCTCCTTTAGCATCCCCCGCAAAAGCCCCGCCAACTCCTCCGAGACCTCCCTGTGATAATCATCATCCTTCTTCGCCAGCGAAGCCGCCTCCACCGTCAAATACATCCCCACCGGCTTTCCCAGCGCCTTCTCTCCTCTCTCATCACACACCGCGACCTCCGTCACCCGGATCCCAGTCTCCTCCTTCTCCCACTCCCGCACCCGGATCCCCGGAATCTCACTCCCCTGCACCTTCTCTCTCTCCTCCAGCGCCAGATCCGTCCTCACCGTAAACTCCACATCCGCCTGTCTCATAAACACGCCTCCTATCTCAACTTTCTCCTTATTTTTCTCGCAAAAAAGCAATTTATGTATTGACATACCGGGAAATATTCGCTAGAATGTAATAGTATGTTTACATTGAACTGTCCGTGTCCAGGCTTTGATGCAAAACAAACAGAGATAATTTTTTAAAATAATATGGAGGTGTACAGATTGGCTAACATCAAATCTGCAAAGAAAAGAATCGTAGTAGCAGAGACAAGAGCTGCTAGAAACAAAGCAATCAGATCCAAAGTGAAAACTTTCGTTAAGAAGGTAGAGGCTGCAATTACTGCTGGTGACAAGGCTGCTGCACAGGCTGCACTTCTTGCTGCTACAAGCGAAATCGATAAGGCTACTTCCAAGGGCGTATATCACAAGAATACCGCTTCCAGAAAAGTATCCCGTTTGGCTAAAGCTGTAAGCGCAATGGCTTAATTTATCATCGAACTGGATTATTACGCATAAATAAAAAGAACCGCTGTTTCCGAGGTGTGTCAGAAACAGCGGTTCTTTTTTATATCTCAGCACCGGTCAATGTACCCAGCAGGTTCGGAGACTCCTGCTCGATCTTTCTTATCGGATCCAGCTCCAGCACCGGTCAATGTACCCAGCTCCATCCAACCCCCAGCGCAGGCCTGACTTCGGACCCGGATGCCTGATTGCGGGGGCTCTGGCTTCCTCTTGGCTCGCAGGAAAATGCGTTGGAGGAAAGGTGACACTTGTCTGAGCGCAGCGAGTTGTGTCACCTTTTCTCCGCCCTTAGCATTTTTCTGCAAGCCTAGAGGAACCGCCCCTGAAATCCACCAGCACCCGAATTCGAAGCCAGGCCTGCGCGTCCTTTTGCCAAGTTGATCCAACCTTACTCATACTTCTTCGCAATCAGCAACTCCACCGCCAACCGATCCGAGAGTCGACCGGTTTTCACAGCCTCCTCCGATTCCACACAAAACTCCACATAAGAAAGAATCTGCTCCCTCGTAAACGCCCTCGCCTGCGCCATCAGCTTCCCCGCCACAAACGGCGGTAGCTTCACCCTGGACGCGATCTCACTCTTCTGCGCTCCCTTCCCCGCCAATTCCTTCACCTGCAGAAGCTGGTTAAACTGCTTCGCGATCAAAAACATGATCCGCATCGGCGGCTCCTTCAGAGTCAGAAGATCCTCATAGAGATCCATCGCCTTCCTCGTATTCCCCGCCACGATCGCCGTCACCATCTCAAAGATCCGGTTCGTCACATGGACCGTCCCGACCGCCTCCACGTCCTCCTTCGTGATCACCTCGCGCCCCATGGTATAGCAGATCAGCTTCTCCAGCTCCATCCTGATATTCTCCATGTCATCCCCGGTCCGCTCCATAAAATACTCCATGACCTGGCGCGTGATCTTCTTCCCGTCCTTCGAAAGGATCCCCGCTGCCCAGCGCATCAGCTGGTCCGCGTCCTGCTTCTTTAATTCCGCTGCATACCCGTTGTCCTTCACCTTCTTGTAGAGCTTATTCCTCTTGTCAACCTCATTCTCCACAAACACCATACATGTAGACTCCGGGATCTCCGGGATATAATTCACAAGCTCCTCCGGCGCACTGCTCTTAAAAAATCCGCTGCCATCGATCAGCACAAGTCTCCGCTCAGCAAAAAAAGGCATGGTGTCCGCGAGACTAATGATCTCTTTCACATCCTGTCCCTTGCCCTCAAAATAATTATAATTCATCGTGTCATCCCCGGCGATCGCCTCCCGGAGACGCTTTTTATAACTGTTCACAAGAAACGGCTCATCCCCAAACAGCAAATAGACTCTCCTAAATGTCTTATCCTTAATATCCTGGTTTAAAGTCTGCATAGCCGCCTCCGTAAACTGTCTTATTGGTATCATTTTGAAACTTTTCTAATTTTATCAGATATACGAACACTGGTCAAGCTGCGCCTTCGGGCGCTTCGCGTCCTCCTCATCCTTTTTCTTCACGAGCACCACCAGGCTGTACACGAAGAATACAATGAAGACGATCGCTGCGGACATCGCCGCTGGGCTGCTCCAGGACAGTGTGATAATGTAGGACGGGATGATATACGGCGCGAGGACCAGAAGTTCTAAGAGTTTCTTTCTCTTTACATTCGTATAGGCGGTTAAGAATACAAAAAAGCTTCCCGCCGCCACCGCGATGACTGTTGACGCAGTGGATATGATAAGCGTATTCCGGACCGCCTTCACCGTTCTCTCCTCATGCAGCATGTCCACATAGTTTTGCAGACCAAAGCCTCCGTCGGTCGTCAGGCTCATCCGAAGGAAACTTAAAATCGGCATAATGAATATGAAGCACACTGCGATGAAAAAGAGGATCCGGCCTGTAATTGTTTTAATTTTACTGGATTTCATGTTTTTTCCTCTTATTATAGAAACGCGATGTAAAATGCAAAACGGACTTTTTGTAAAATCCTTGTAAGCGGAAGTTAAAACTTTTCCTTCCGATGTAAAGCACGGTCAGTCTGTGTCAAGCGGAAGCATCGTTTTTATTTTGAGTTTCTTTCCATCTGTCCGGACCATGACAGCGCCGGAAAGGCCTGTTTCATAGATCTTTGATCCATGTTCTAAAAGCCGCTCCCGGACTTTCTCCGCAGGATGTCCGTACCGGTTCTTTCTTCCGTAGGAGAGGATCGTCACGGATGGGGACAGTTTTTCTATAAACTCTTCGCTGGATGAGGTGGCGGAACCGTGATGTCCGGCTTTTAAGATCGTCACCGGAGTCAGAACGCCGGAAGTCAAAAGTGTTTCCTCCCCGGATGTCTCCATATCTCCCGTGAGGAGCATGGAAAAACGTCCGTAGGTCAGGCGGAACACCAGGGATTCCTCATTCCGGTCCGTGAACTCTGTTCCGCCATCCGGCGACAGGCATTCCATGGACATTCCTTTTCCCGGAAAGTTATTCCATATATCTCCCTTTTGGGCATAAAAAACAGGAACATCCCGCTTTTTCGCAAGCTCCGCCATCTTCCCGTAGATCTCATCCTTTCCCGCCTCCGGCATCATGAGACCTCCCACCCGGATTCCCGATTCCGGGTGTTCCAGAAGATACCGGATCCCGTTCATGTGATCCTGGTCCCCGTGGGTCATGACCGCAAGATCCAGACGCGTCACCCCCTGGCTCTTAAGATACGGCACCAGAACCTTCTCTCCGATTGATTTCTGCTGGCTGCTGCCGCAGTCCACCAGGATCGTATGGGATTCGGAGCGCAGAACGATTCCGTCGCCCTGGCCTACGTCGAGGAATGTGGCAGAGAGTCCGGTTTGGCGGGATGGGAGCAGGAAAAGAAATGCCGCAAGCCAGGCGGCGCATAATAACACCAGGCGATGTTTTTTATTTTCCGCAATCTCCATCCCCCTCTCATAAACAACTGCTCCGAATATCATCAATCCATAATAACACCCAATTTTCCATATTTCCGGCTGCCCCAGCACCAGCTCTGCCCCCGGAAGCTCCCCTGTCCAATTACATATCACCTCATAAAATTTCAAAATATAATGCGCGCCTCCAAGCATCGCACCCCCAACCGATTCTGATAAAAAAGACAGACCTAGTCCAAGAAATCCCGATATGACCACATACGTCATAAGCGGGATCACAATTAGATTTAAGAACACCCCGTAGACCGGTATCCCAAAAGAATGCCAGAGAATGACCGGCGCTGTCACCACCTGGATCGAAAGACTTGTAAAGAACGCGGACGCTGCCGCAGATATTTTTTCATCCGTAAAAAGCTTTTCCCCCCGCGAAGAAAAAAGCCTGCCGGGATAGATCAGTGATGTCACCGCAAGAAAGGACAGCTGAAAGGACGCCTGGGACAGCAGATACGGATGGGCAAGCAGCAATCCTGCCGCCGGAATACACATCGCCGTCGGAAGATCGTATGTCCGCCCTACGGCCGCCGCGAGAAAGGAGAGCCCTGCCATTGACACCGCCCGGGCCACAGACGCGCCGCTGCCCACCATCATGCCGTAGGCGCAGAGAAATCCCCCTGCGAAGATCCCGGAGATCCAGAACCCCGCCCCGCCTTTCCTGAAAATCTTCCAGATTCCCAGCCCCACAATGGAGACATGAAGCCCGCTGATGGCAAGGAGGTGGGATATCCCATTCTTCCGGTAAAGTTCATAAATTTCACTGTCCAGATCATCCTTCTCCCCAAAGAGAATCGCCGACAGAATTCCAGCGTCCTCCGGGAGAGCGATCGCCTTTAACCGCTCAGAAAGGCACCTCCGGATCCGGTACAGGCTGTCCGAAAATACATGTACCTTCCCGCCAGTCACCGTATATCCCTCCACATAGATGATCCCGGAAATTCCGCGGGACCTGCAATACAGACGGTAGTCAAACGCCCCAGGATTTCTCGCCGGATCTGCCGCTTTTCCCTCTCCGAAGACTCGGATTTTCTCACCGACAGCGGGTGATGGTTTTTGCTTCGAAACCGCCTCAGCTGCTTCCCCTGTTTTATTCACATCCAGATAACATAAAACTCTTCGAAGCTTCTCACCAGACTCCCCATCTTTACCTTCCATTGCGCAATCCCTAAGCACGACCTCCAGCGTCCCATCCTTCTCCTTCACCGACTGGACAGTTCCCTGAAGAACCACGCCATCCTCATGTTCCTCCCGGAAAAATCCCTCCTCCCGGGAGAAAACCGCCTGCTCCGCTCCCATCCGAAGACATCCGGCAGACATTCCCGCCACAAAAAGAAAGACCGGCAGCCCATATCTGCTCTTCCGGCGGACAAACACGCACACCAAAAAGAGCAGCCAGACTGCCAGTCCAAAAATCATCTGCTCTGCCGGGATCCACAGGTTCAGTGCCTCTCCAAGTACCAATCCCCCTGTCACACACAGCAAAGGCCTTTTAATCGTTTTTTCCTCCTACGATATAATCGTAATTTCGTTCAAATACCGTGCTTAACGGAATCTGGTCCCGGAACACATCGTCCTGGGATCCGTTGATCCGGATCTGCACACGGCTCACCGTCGAGAGCTCCGCAAGGGAATCCACGATGGAATAGATCGGAATATATGCCGCCACATCCAGAGTGCTGTTTAAAAACGCCGCGTCAAGGTTGATCGAGCAGACCGAATCATTGACGGACACATTCAAAAGCTTCACATCTGACGGGATCGTCGCATAATGTCCAAGCTCCTGAGGACCTTCGATCAGCTGTTCCACGATGAGGCGCTCCAGGGATGTATTGCTGTTCTGCATAACTTCCCGCTTTTCCTCCACCAGTTGGTCTCCCGCCTCATTGGCAAAATACAGCGTCAGCTCCGTCCGCTCGAAGGAGTTGACATCGCGGATGCTGTCCACAAAATCAGAGGCGGAAAGCATTCCCACCGGGTTTCCCGCAGCGTCCGTGATCGGCTGCTCCGCGCAGTAGATGCTCAGATACTCGATATCCGGAATCTGGGTCAGTGTTTTCGTCAGCGCCGCCCGGCACAGGATCTCCTGCACCGAATTCATCAGCGCATAGTTGGCATCTGCATATAAATACAGAACATTCCCCTCGATCCGGTAGGTGATCTTTTCGATCCGCTCCGGCAGCGCTCTCTGACAGTCGAGATCCGCCGGCACATTTCCCATCTTATCGAGAAGTTCCCGGACCAGTGCATCCAGGTCCGTCGTCTCCGTCCGGTACTCGCTTCCAACGAGCTGGATCCCGGACGTGTTTAAATAGTAGATCGTATAGGCATTTCCGCTCTGCTCCACGGTCGTCTTTCCCGTACAGCCGCTTAAGGCGAACAGGACCGCGAAGAGGAGAAAAAACACCCGAAACATCCTAAATTTCTTCATTTTTCTCCCTCCTACGGAATATAGATCAACGGGATCCGCACCATAAAGGTACTTCCCTCGCCCTCGACACTGTCCACACGGATCGCGCCGTGATGCATCAGGACCACACTTTTCGTGATCGCAAGTCCAAGCCCTGTTCCGCCGGTCTCCCTGGATCTCGCCTTGTCCACGCGGTAGAAGCGTTCGAACACGCGCTCCTTAAACTCCGCAGGAATACCGATTCCGGAATCCGCAACCTTTAAATAGAAGAACTTGTGGTCGGCATCCAGTGTGACCCGGACCCATCCGTCTTCCTTATTATATTTGACCGCATTCTCCACCAGGTTATTCACCGCCAGGGAGAATTTCACCTCGTCAATATCCGCTGAGACATCGCGCTTACTCTCGAAGATCAGCTCGATATTCCGCTTTCTGGCGATGGGACGCAGGCGTTTTAAGACCATCTCGATCAGTCCGTTGATCTGGACCTGGCTGCAGGAAAGTCCCGAGGACGCCTTGTCCATGCGGACCAGAGTCAGAAGATCGTCGATGATCTTACTCTCACGGTCGATCTCATCGGAGATATCGTGCATGAATTCCTGGTAAAGTTCCTTCGGCGTGTCCTCCATTCCCATCAGGGAATCCGCAAGGACACGGATCGACGTGATCGGAGTCTTGAGCTCATGGGAGACATTGGAAACAAACTCCTGTCTCGACTGGTCCACGGCCTTCAGCTTCTCCAGGGTTTTATTGATGGTCTCGGAGATCTGCTTTGTCTCCCGGTACGCCTCCTCATTGACATCCTCATCCAGGTTTCCCTCACCTACACGCCGGATCGACGCGATCAGGCTTCCAAAGGGCTTCATGATAAAATGGACCGAGAGGACCGCAAGGATCAGCAGGATCACGAAGATCATCATCTCGTACAGGGATGCCTTATCATTCAGACTGTCCTCCAGACTGTACATGCTCTCCGTCGACGCTGTCACGATCATCACGCCCGCAGTCTTTCCCGTTGTGATGGTTCCCGTCTCCTGCTCAAACTCCGGAATTGGGATTGCCAGGACGAAATAGTGTTTCAGGCTGTCATACCGGCTCGTATTCTCACCCTGGAAGCACCTGATCACCTCATTGGAAATCAATGTCTTTCCCTTCGAGAGAGAAAATGTATCCTCTACGATCTTAAACCCGGAGTTTACGATCAGGATCCGTCCGCTGAAGATATCCGAGAGCAGGGAGAGCTCCGTATCGATGGCGGCGTTGTCCACCACCGAGTTTGTGAGATATCCAGTTCTTGACATCTTATTGCTCAGGATCTGACACTGGTTCTGGACATCAATGATCCGGCGCTCCACCTGACTCTGTCTTGAGGAACTGGCAAGGATCCGGCTCTCCACGAGAAGCGGGATCATACAGAACATCACCATCAGGATGATCAGGGGAGCCTTGACGCTCGGCGTATGCTTCCGGTAAATTTTCCGGATCCTTTCCCTAATTTTTCTCATGTTCCTCTTCCATCTTTCTCGTTGCCGTCACAGCAAGGCTGCCCGGTCCGATATGGCACGCGATGCTTAAGGAAAGCGGTGCCATGTATACATCAGCATTCGGGAAGCGCTCTTCGACCTCTTTCTTAAACTCCAGCGCTGCTTCCTCGTTGTCGGTGTGGGCGATTGCCAGATGGCAGTTTCTGCACTCACTGTCGTGAAGCCTCCCGTCCAGCTCTTTCTGGATCGCGTTCATCATCATGGTCTTTGCCTGCTTCATGGTACGGGCTTTCGCGAAGGAATCAAGCTTTTCACCTAAAATGATCAGCACTGGCTTGATTTTTAAAAGTGTGCCGAGAGCCGCTGCAGCCGGTGTGATCCGGCCGCCCTTTTTCAGGTATTTTAAGGTATCGACGGTGATGAAGATGACGGAATCAGCCGCAGTCTCCTCCAGGCGCTTCTTGATCTGCGTTCCGTCCATCCCCATAGCTGCCAGCATCTGCGCGTCCTTTACAGACTGATACTGGGTCACGGAGATCCGTCGATTGTCAACGACGAACACTTTTCCCTCGTACTCATCCTCTCCCGCCAGCATCATCGCTGTGGAGCAGGATCCGGAAAGTCCGGAGGACATCGGGATATGGATGATCTGGTCATACTCTTTTAAGAGCTTGTCCCACATCTTCAGGATGGAATCCGGTGTGGGCTGGGAGGTAGCGATATCAGCATTGTCCTTTAATCTCTGGTAGAACTGCTCCCGTGTCAGTGTGATATCTTCGTAATATGTTTCTCCATCTATCATAAACGGCATTGGCAGAACCGCAACTCCCATCTCTTTTGCCTGAGCCTGGGTGATTCCGCTGTTGCTGTCTGTTACAACTGCAATTTTCATACAAAACTGCCCCTTTCTGTTTCTCTTTCGTCCGCCCTCTTTCTCTCCATTCCATACGGACAGGACTCGCTCCTATTTTAACCGATTTCCTACCTAAATGGAAGTGCAAAACTGCCCAAACTGTGGACGAAATAGAAAATTTATGATATGCTGAGCAGTAAGTGAGTGAAAAGCATGCTCGCATGTTTGGCACGAGCGGCGAAGCGGATTACGGCAGCCGCAAAGCAGCGCTTAGTGTGAAAGCGCAGACCGTAATATGCAATGTATTTTTAATATGGAGGTACAGATTATGCCTTATTGTCCGAAATGCGATATGGAATTTGTCGAGGGAATCAAAGTCTGCAGCGATTGCGGCGGTCCCCTCGTGGAATCAAAAGAAGTGGCGGAAGCCATGAAAAAGAAGGAACAGGAAGAACAGCTTGCCGCCATGGCGCAGGAGATGGATCCGTTTTCCGGTGAAGGGACTGATACGGAGTTCTCCGGGGATAATCCACCCGAGAAGTCTTCCCCGGCCGCTGAGCCGGTCCACGCCTACGTGGATAAAGGCCAGCGCTACGATGACATGAGTTCCTCCGCATCCGCGTTCTTCTTAGTCGGCGGGGTACTTGCCATCGGCGCGGCACTCTGCCTTCTGGGAATTTTCCATCTCCCAATGGCAGGATTCCAGAAATATATGTTTGAGGGCGTTCTCGTTGTTCTCGCCATCGGCAGCTTTGTCGTTGCAGTCTCCTCAAGGAAGCGCGCTGCCGAGTTAAAGGTGGAAGCCGACGATGAAAAACGCCAGACCCAGGAGATCATCGATTGGTTCTTAAAGAATTACTCCGCAAAAGAGCTGGATGAGCAGCTTCTGATGGAAGACCCGGACCTCTCCGGCGAGGAACTGAGTCTCAAGCGCTTCGAGCTGATCCAGGATTTCCTCATCACCGGCCGCGACATCCCTGACCAGTCCTATGCGGATTCGCTCTGTGAGACGCTGTATACGAAGCTGTACGATCAGGAATAATTTAAAAGACTGTCTGACCGATGAACCTGATTCATCAGCCGGGCAGTCTTTTTAATTTTCTTATTCAAATTTCACGATTTCCTTCTTCAGCCTCATCATGATCTTCTTCTCCAACCTCGAAATATATGACTGGGAGATCCCCATGAGATCCGCCACCTCTTTCTGCGTCATCTCCGCCCCATCCCGGCGCTTCAGACCATAGCGCAGCTCCACGATTTTTCTCTCCCTCGGGCTTAAGCGGCTCACCGCATTCTTAAGAAGGTCTTTTTCCACCTCATCCTCCATGTCTTTATAGATCACATCCTCCTCCGTCCCGAGAATATCCGACAGCAGAAGCTCATTCCCGTCCCAGTCCACGTTTAACGGCTCATCGATGGAAACCTCAAGCTTCATCTTGCTGGTCCTACGAAGATACATCAGGATCTCATTCTCAATGCATCTGGACGCATAGGTCGCCAGCTTGATATTTTTCGTCGGGTTAAAGGTGTTGATGGCCTTGATGAGTCCAATGGTCCCGATGGAGATCAGGTCCTCTACGCCAACGCTGGTATTGTCAAATTTCTTTGCTATGTAGACAACCAGGCGGAGATTGTGCTCGATCAGCTCTGCCTTTGCCTCTTTCTCCTCTTCGGTTCCAAACTTATTTAACGCCTCAGTCTCCTCCTTCAGTGACAGCGGAGCCGGAAGAATATCCGCACCTCCAATATAATGGATCTCCCCCCGCTCCGGACGGATCATCGTGCGGAACCCCATCACTTTTTTGAGGCGGAACCGGTTTGGCATAGAAATTCTCATAATCATACTCATTCTCTCCTTTTTCTAACTGTTAGTCACCTTCACAGTTATTTTTTCACACATCGTCATTCAGACTTCATGTCAATCCCCTATTGCCACAGGCACATTTTCCCCTGACACCAGACACTCCGGCAGTATCATCGTAAAATCCTTCCCGAAAAACAGAGGTTCCTTCGAAATCGCCACGATCGGACGCTCGATCCAGATACTCCCGCACTCTTCGGATATGACCTCCATCCGGTCAAAGAGAACTCCCGGCAGCATTCCATTTTCCGTTCCGACAGCCCGGTATGGGATCATAAGGACTCCCGCCTTCTCGCCTAAGAACTCTTTCGCATCCGCCGCCGCGATAATGCTCACCGGCTTTCCCGTCACAGGCTCCACGAGCCGATTCCCTGAATCCGCCATCGCCGTGAACTCCTTCGACTTTTCATTTAAGAAAAGGCGGACCTGATACCGTGTTTTCCCGATCATTGGCCGCCTCACAAGAGCTACCGCCAAGAAACGAACTCCCATACAGAAAAATCCCATAAACATCAGACTTTTCCAGCCTGTAAGAAAACACCGCTCCCGCAGAATCGCCAGCCCACTCTGCAAAATCCCTGCGGATAAGATCAGGACTCCCAGTTCCTTCCCGCGCCACTTCAAAACTTTCATCCAGGAATCTCCGCTATCTGCAGAAGCATTCCTTTTCTCCTGGCGCATGGTCTGTTTTCCCGGAAAAGCGATCCAGATCATCAAAAATCCTGTCACCAGCAGTTTCCAAACTTCCCATATCCCAGCAAATACCGGCTGTCCGCCTGCAGGATATCTTCCCATAAGTTCCAGATAAACGCTTCCAGTACTGCAGAGTCCCCCGGCGATCCCGGCGCCCAGAAGTCTCAAGACCTCTGCCCGCCTTCTCATAAGCACCGCCGCCAGCCATAAGATCAAAACATCCCGGTACACCTCCTCCAGAAAAAAGAGATCGGCGTACCAATCATACTCCACCGGACTTCCTCCTTTCCCTGGCATCCCTTTCTGATGTTTTCCCATAGTATACCTGTCTTTCTCTCCAGAATTTGTCAAAGCAGGGACGAGAAATTTGAAAACCCGTCGGGTCGTTTTAACAGAATCTCTCCTGTTTTTTCATGAAGATCAGAGATTTCCGCAGACATTTGCGGAATACACGAAAAAAGAAGAACAAAAAGAGAGCAGATCTGGACATTTTTTGTCGCGATCTGCGGTGAAATTTTAGAAATATTTTGCGCGAGTGCGCATCATTGGCACGTTAGTGCCTTTTGTGTAATAGGGAATTCCTCGGAATTTCCTATTACACAAAACCGAAGCCATCCGGCACGTTCAGTGACCGTATGGAACTCACGCCTCTTCCTTCAGCACTCCATTCACTGCGCGGATCACAAACATTGTGGCCACCATAAGCGCAATGGCGATCGGCAGGGCAATCCATGCGGACTGTACGAAGCCCGCGATAATGTAGGAGACGAAGGACACAGCCGCCGCCGTGACCGCATACGGAAGCTGGGTCGTCACATGGTTTACATGTTCACACTGGGCTCCGGCGGATGCCATAATCGTCGTGTCGGAGATTGGAGAACAGTGGTCACCGCAGACAGCTCCTGCCATGCAGGCAGAGATCGAGATGATCATGAGGTCAGGGTTGCTGTTCTCAAATACAGCAACAACGATCGGGATCAGGATTCCGAAGGTACCCCAGGAGGTTCCCGTCGCGAAAGCCAGAAAGCACCCCACAACGAAAATGATCGCCGGGAGGAAATTTAAGAGGGAACGGGCGCTGGACGCAACCACCGTCGCCACATAGACATCTGCGCCGAGGCTGTCCGTCATCGCCTTCAGTGTCCATGCGAAGGACAGGATCATGATCGCCGGGACCATGGACTTAAAACCTTCCGGAATGCAGGCCATGCACTCGGAGAATTTCAGGACCCGGCGTACCTGATAGAGACCGATGGTGATCAACAGTCCGAAAAAGCTTCCCATCGTAAGTCCCAGAGACGCGTCACTCTGGGAGAAGGCTGTCACAAAATCCTCTCCTGAGAAAAATCCCCCCGTATAGAGCATGCCGACCATGCAGCAGATGATCAGGGATATGATCGGAATCAGAAGATCCAGAACGGTTCCCCTGACAGAGACCTCCGGCTGTTTCTCCGTGTCATACGGACGTCCCGGCGTGGTATAAAGGTCCCCCTTGAGCGCATTCTTCTCATGAAATTTCATAGAACCGAATTCTGTCCGTAAAAGTACCATTCCGATCATCATCACGATCGTCAGGATCGCGTAAAAGTTGTATGGGATCGCCCGCACGAAGATAGAAAATCCGTCCTCGCCCTCAACAAATCCGGTAACCGCGGCCGCCCAGGAAGAGATCGGTGCGATAATGCAGATCGGAGCTGCCGTCGCGTCGATCAGGTACGCGAGCTTTGCTCTTGAGACTTTAAATTTGTCTGTCACAGGGCGCATCACGCTTCCCACGGTCAGGCAGTTAAAATAATCATCGATAAAGATCAGACAGCCCAGCAGGATCGTCGCAAGCTCCGCGCCCACGCGTCCCTTAATATGATCCGCCGCAAACTGGCCGAATGCTGCCGACCCGCCGGCCCGGTTCATCAGGCACACCATCGTTCCAAGGATCACAAGGAAGATCAGAATTCCCACATTGTAGCTGTCAGAGAGAACGTTTATCATTCCGTCCTCAAAAATATGGGTGATCGTTCCCTCAAAGCTGAAACCGGAGTACAGGATTCCACCCATGAGAACACCGATGAACAGGGAACTGTACACCTCTTTTGTGATAAGTGCCAGCCCAATCGCCACGACCGGCGGAACGAGCGCCCAGAACGTCGCGTAGACCGCTGGCACATACTCTTCTGTCTGCTCCGCGCCAAATACGTTTGTCGCGAACATCAGGACCAGCACCATGGAAAGCACTGCTGTCCTTTTTATATTTTTCTTCATATCCGTCATAACGGATTCCTCCCTCCTGCCTCCGGAGAGTTCCACGCTCTCCGATTTTCCTGTTACATGAAGAAATCCCCTCTCATCAGTACAATTCTGGTGAAAGGGGATCACAACATACACAATTACGATTCTTTATTCATCCCAGTTGTGGTATACAGCCTGTACGTCATCATCCTCGTCAAGGAGATCAAGGATTCTCTGCATCTTCTTGATCGCTTCCTCATCAGTAAGTTCTACCCAGTTCTGCGGGATCATAGTAATATCAGCCTCTACCATCGGGATTCCGGCTTTCTCGAGAGCCTCGCGGACTGCACTGAAGTTGTCCGGATCTGTGATAACCTCGTAGCTGTCCTCCTCCTCGGAGAAATCCTCAGCGCCTGCATCGAGTGCAGCCATCATGAGTTCGTCGGCATCCATATCACACTCTTCTTTGTCGATCACGATCTGGCCCTTGCGGTCAAACATGAAGGAAACGCTTCCCTGTGCGCCTACGTTTCCGCCGCCCTTTGTGAAGGCGCTTCTTACGTTTGCTGCGGTACGGTTCTTGTTGTCAGTCAGTGTGTCAACGATGATTGCAACACCGCTCGGACCGTATCCCTCATATGTTAAGTTTTCGTAGTTTACGGAGTTTAAGTCACCGGCTGCTTTCTTGATACCGCGGTCGATGGTATCGTTCGGCATGTTGTTTGCTTTCGCTTTTGCGATTACATCACGCAGCTTGCTGTTGTTAGCCGGATCAGCGCCGCCCTCTTTAACTGCGACAGCGATCTCTCTTCCGATTACGGTAAAGATCTTACCCTTTGCTGCGTCGTTCTTCTCTTTCTTATGTTTGATGTTGGAAAATTTATTATGTCCTGACATCGGTTTAGCTTCCTTTCTCTTCGCATCTCGCTCTTTTTTATCTCTCGTGCACCAGTCCCAAGGATCTTTTCGTGCGCATTATACATAGTCTAAAATATTCTAACATCATTTTTCTGATATGGCAAGCGCTTTTTCCGGATACCCCTGCTCCACTTTTCCTTGACACATTCCACTCTGAGTATTTATACTCATTTTATAGCGATCCAGTGCCTTCCGGCCTATGATCTTCCGGGGTCAGCCCGGCAGATTCTGTGGATGGATGCATCTGACCTGCATTTTTGCGCAAGTGCGCATCATTGGCACATTAGTGCCTGTTTGTATAATAGGGAATTCCTCGGATTTCCTGTTACAAAATACTAATTATGGAGGACATGACGATGAAGAAGATTGAGATCGACACATTCCTGAAGTTCCGTTTTTTGAGCAACCCACATTTCTCACCCGATGGAACGAAGATCGCCTTCACGGTATCCGTACCGGACCGGGAGACCAATGGCTATCTGTCTGACCTGTACCTGTATGATCTCGGGAAGAAGACTGTCTCCCGTGTCACCTGCGCCGGTGACGCGAAGATCTGGAGCTGGACCGCGGAGAATACCCTGATCTTTACCGCAGCCCGGACTGCCGCCTTAAAAAAAGAAAATGAGAACGGAACTTCTTTCCTCTATGAGATCTCTCCGTCCGGCGGAGAGGCCCAGTGCATCACGTCCATTCCGGCTACTGTCACAGGGATCCGCCTTCTCCCGAATGGACGTTACCTTCTGACGATCCGTCATGATAATTACAGAGATACGAGAAAGAAATCTTACGAGGTCTTCGACGAGCTTCCGTTCTGGGGCAATGGTCAGGGATACACGAACGCGAAGAGGAACCGTTACGCCATCTATGATATGGGATCCGGTAAACTCACTTACGTGGCGGACGACTGGACCGACTGTTCCCAGTATTCTGTCCTTGGAAATCTCCTGCTCTACAAGGCATATCCGTGGAAACAGGGTGTCATGGGGATTCGTCCGGGCGTTTATCTTTATAACCTCTCCACCGGAGAGACAAAAACCTTGATCGCGCCGGATTCCATGCGCACCGGAGTTGTCTCCCTCTTAGACGAAAAGACTGCACTCATTACGGCAACGGATGACTCCTATAAGGATACGACGAAATACTGTGACTTCTACCATATGGATCTCGCGGACGGATCCATGAAGCTGATCCATCCTTATGAATCTTCCATCGGCGGCTCCTCCGTAGGCTCCGATTCCAGATTCGGCGCAGGACAGACGTTTAAGGCTGTGGGCGGGGAATTTTACTATATTTCCACCGTGGGAGATTTTTCCCATCTCTATAAGATCTCCCGGGGCGGCACCGTCTCCGGGCCGCTGACGGCAGGAAGCTCCTGCGACAGCTTCGATCTCGCGGGCGGACACATCGCCTCCATGGAATTCCACGGACTCCACATTGCGGAACTCTTTGTAGACGGCGAGCAGGTGACCCACATGAATGACTGGCTCACCGACGAATATGACGTACAGACACCGGAGGCGTTCTCTTTCACCGCCAGCGACGGCTACGAGATCCACGGATGGGTCTTAAAACCGGCAGGTTTCGAGGAAGGAAAGTCCTATCCCGGCATCTTAAATATCCACGGCGGTCCTAGAACCGTTTATTCAGACGTCTACTATCATGAGATGCAGATGTGGGCAAACCGCGGATATTTCGTGTTCTTCTGCAATCCGAGAGGATCTGACGGACGGGGCACGGATTTTGGAAATATCAACGGAATCTACGGAACTGTGGACTATCAGAACCTGATGGATTTCACGGATGAAGTTCTGAAGCGGTACCCGATGATCGATCCGGAACATCTCGGTGTCGCAGGCGGCTCCTACGGCGGATTCATGACAAACTGGATCATCGGACATACAGACCGGTTCCATGCCGCCGCTTCCCAGCGTTCCATCTCCAACTGGGTATCCTTTGAGCACAACTCCGATATCGGACACACCTTCATCTTAAACAACCAGGGAGCCAACACGAGGACCGACGTGGAGCTTCTCTGGAAGCAGTCCCCGCTCCAGTTTGCACCGAACTGCAAGACACCGACACTCTTTATCCACTCCGATGAGGACTACCGATGCTATATGGCGGAAGGACTCGCCATGTTCAGCGCCATCAAGCGGAACGGCTGCCCGTCAAAGCTCTGCCTGTTCCATGGAGAAAATCATGAGCTGTCCAGAGGCGGAAAGCCGGAGAACAGGATCGACCGGATGACGGAGATCATTAAGTGGATGGATGAATATTTAAAATAAAAGAAACGATCTTACCGTTCTTTTTTATATGTGCCACAAGATTTCAAATGGCTGCAGGGTCGTATTCCCTGCAGCCGCAGTTCTTATCATTATCGATTTACATAATTCAGCACCAATGCAAGAATCAGCATATGGACCGGATAAAACGCATAACAGCTATACTGGAAGACTTTCGTATGGCAGCCCTGCCGTCCACGATACAACCAGATCAGAAGCAGTGAAAGCAATGCAAGTCCCTGCTGGCAGAGTTCAAAGTCCATCCCAAAAAGCCGGATGGGGTACATCAGACCTCCCAGCAGCTCTACATTGACCCAATAGAGCGCCAGAATCTGTCCGGCAAAACACCACCATTTTCTTCCCCGGAAAAAGTAAAAAATAAACAGTGTCAATACACCGGCACCATAGTAATCTGCCATTCCTACAGTCCCAAGCGCACTTCCAACCAGCACGACCAGAACCGCCGTCGGAAGAAAGATCGTAAGCTTCTGTTTTTTTCGAGTTTTTTCCATCAAATGGATTCCGGAGAGTCCTATCAACAGCGTCCAGATCACATTCTGATGAAACGGATAGAACCAGGTTCCGCCATACATCAGATCAAAGGGGATCTCCGACAGCACCGCAAACAGCAGCAGCCGGAGAATGTACTTTTTAAAGCTGTGCGTGTGAAAATATCCTTCCACTGCCATAAATGCAAAGATGGGAAACGCGAGCCTTCCTACGCAGGTCAGCCAGTCCTGAGCCGGAAGGAGCGTAGCCCAGAGATGATCCATCAGCATAAATGTCATGGCGATGATATGAAGCATTGCCGCACTGATGTCAAAGGTTCCTGACTGAGATGAATGTACTTGATTTTTTACCATATTGTCACTCCTGTTGTTTTCTCTCAGTCCAATTATACTTCCTTTTACCGTCTCTGGTCAAATCCTTATCAGTGACAACGTTTCTTCTACCTGCCGGGCTCACGAGTCAAGACCATCGGCTTAGCCGGTGGCTTTATAATATTAGGTTGTTACAGTGCGTTGATTTCTTTTTCTAATTCGCTGACTGCGCTCATGACAGTCTCAAAGGTCGGCACATCACCATAGAGCATATCCTTCATTGCTTCGTAATCTGCGGCCAATGCTGCAAAGCGATACTCCGGGGGAACAAGCTTCAAGGTGCCGGGAATAGCTTCCTGATACTTTGCCCAGGCTCTCGGATAAAACTTCATCTTGAAGTCCACCACTGTCTTCAGCAATTCCACCCGGGCAAAGGCAGCTTCTTTCACAGGTGTCATGGACATACGGTACAGATCATAGTAGTGCCGGGAATAACGCTGCGGCATTTCCGAACTCTCGGGTCTGTTGGCTTCATGGTGCAGAATCGTTGCCTTCTCCCAGAAAGTCCGCTCCGGCGCAACGGTCAGAATAGCCGTATCCTTTTGTGCAAAGACTTTCGGATAATAGATTGCGGCATAGGGCTCGATCCGAGCGATTTTTGCGGGCGTCCAAGCGGCCAGCGCACCGATCTCCAAACGAATAACCTGCAAGGTAGCGGGATTTGTAAACAGGTGCGGATAGGCAAAGGTAACTGTCTGTTTGTCCTTTTCGTCTATGTAAATATTCGCCTCACAGCCAAGCTCCTGAGAAAGTTCTGCCTGAATGGTGGGACAAAACTGCTCCGCAAGAAAAACCTCTGCCCGAGCATTGGCTTCTTTGTTGAACGTATCCTGTTTGGTGTTGGAACGTTTTTCCCATGGCTCGTCCTTACCGTATCCCAGCACCCGCCAATCCAGAATCAGATCAATATCTTCGGAAAAGCGGCTGATCAGATTGAATGCCTTGGAAAGACTGGTGCCGCCTTTGAAGGTAATAGTCTCTTTCCACGGGCAGCGGTGGAACAGATAATCCAGCGTAAAGCATACCCAAAAATCTTTCTCTACGATGGCATCATTCAAACCCATCTTATCGGCTGTATTTCGGAACAGTTCGCGCCGGTCGCTTTCCGGCAATCGTGCTACATTCCTCATTGTGTGTCACCTCCACACATTTTTCGTATCGTATCATAAACCCAATCCGTGGATTCCGTTGCCTCTTTCAGACAGGCTTGCTTTTCAGCCTCGGACAGCTTTTCAGAAAGCGTCTGTATGATCTCCGGCGTCACGTTGGTCCTTCCCAGAGTTTTCAGCGCCTGGATCACCAAACTCGTCATGTAAGACAGACCCGTGATTTCTTTGTTGGTCCTATGCTTAAATTCCAGCTTGGTGGAATTCCACTCATAGGTCTTATACGGACCGTCGCTGATGTAGGACCAGACCGCCGTTACCTGTGTAGAGAGCCCCAGCAGGTTCAGGGCCGTATTTCCGCACGGGGCAATGGTCCAGTGGTAACACCGTGCCAATGCTTTGGCAACTGCATCCGGGTCGGCCGCTACATATTCATCAAGCAGTTTGCTGTACTTTGGCTTTTCGTAAATGCCTCTGATAATTCTGCGGATAATGCCAGATTGGTAAAGCCGCTTCAATCCTTGGCGAATTGTTGCGGTGTCCGCAATATCTGCAAAATCAGGAGCAACAAAAACTGCACCATCCTCAGCAGCAAGAATTCGCGCTCGTATTTCCTGCATATATCCATTGTCCACAGCTGTGCCCTCCTTTCATGATGTCACGAATATTATATACTATTCGTGACATTTTTTCAATACAAACATCGGAATTTTCACTTTATTATTTTCAAAATCTTGATGTTTATTCGGAGAGCGCGATATAGCATAGGATGCATATTCCGCAGGTGATGGTTGCACATGAGGTAAAGTCTTTCGTTTTTTCAACTCTGAATACAGCCATTACAAGACCTCCTTTCCTTTGAAAATGGGTATGAAAAAAAGGGCATCCACTGGTTAAAGTGAAACGCCCACGTTAAGAACAATATTGACTTTTCTTAAATCTGAGACAGGATTTCTCCAATATCTCCATTGATACAAATGGACTTCTTTCTGATTTCGTCAGGCGCATACGCCTCTCCATAATTGAGACAGGCATAAGTGGCATCTTTCCAGTCATGAGCCATGCGCCAGAAACTGTACTTCACTATGGTTGGGGTGTTGTAGCCGACACCCAGCTCCAGAAAGAGAATTTTCTGCTCACTTCGAGTGCGGAGAAAATTTTCGTACCGCTCCGCTGCCTTGTGCCAGCCTTCGTCCTCCACAAAGGTATCATCGCAGCGGAGATTCATGGTCATGGGCTTGCCGCAGTGAGGGCAGACGGGTAAAAGTTCTGTCGGTACTTTCATATTCTGCTGCCGCTTGACCATTTCACGAATCGCGGCTTCGTTATCAAAGGTTTCCTGACAGCACGGCTCACTGCACTGGAACAGGCCGTAATCGCCCTGCGTGTAGAACAGCCGCTTCTTGTCGAATCCAGCCTTCTGAAAGCAGTGGTCAACGTTTGTGGTGATAACGAAATAGTCATTGTCCGGCACATTCGTAGGGTCAGCATGACGGGCCATCAGCCATGGATGCCATACGCATCCACCTCAAAAATGGGTATAAAAATACCCTGCCAGTCTTCACCGGCAAGGTTTCTCGCATTGTTTACTTGTAGAGATCTTCCAGCGTTATCAGCTGAACTTCACCACGCTCCTGTGCTTGAAGAAGTCCATCCGTGAATCCGCCTTTCGAGAAGATATAATAATGATAGTTGTTGCCTTTTCCAAATACCGATGCGTAATCCCGAATCAAATCGAGTTCATCCACACCGATTTTTTCATTTCTGTACTTGCACGAACCGATGATATAGTCCTTGCCCTCAACAGGTGTTCCGACAATATCAATCTGTATCTGCTTTTTCTTTTTTAGGTCTGTACCCCACCACTGACCGATTCCGCTCAGTTCAATGGGGAGATTGTCCGAATAATAAAGCAGATACTCCTGACACATCTTCTCAAAAATCAGACCCATGTAATCCGGAAGATACTGTTTTACAGCATGCGGATAGGCCTTTGCGATTCTGCCAGAATCAATGACACTTATATTGACCGGAACAAACCGATACCAGAACCGAAAGAAATTATCAGCCAGTAAATAGATCGTTTTCTTGCCCGGTTTTTCTGTAATCGGTGTTTCCTTTTTGGCAATACCAAGGTCGATCAGTGTTTTCAGATACTTCGATACGACTGAGTTCTCCTCACCGACTTTCATCTTGATATCGTTCATTCGGGAAGCACCTTCTGCAATCGCTTTGATGATTGCATTATAAATGGCCGGCTCCCGAAGTTCCTGTTTCAGCAGATTTCCTGGCTCCTCATACAGATAGCTGGAACGGTCAAAGAAATTATCCAACAGGGCTTCATCCACACTGTCTCTCACATCCAACTTATTGATATAGTGAGGAACGCCACCCGTAATTCCATAAATCATAGAGTTATCCTCTGCAGACAGATTTGGATGGAATACAGCCGTTTCCTTATAGTCCAGCGGTTCAATTTTGAACTGGCCTGTTCGTCTGCCATACAGCGGACTTTCTTTTCCAAGCACCTGGCTCTCCATAAAGCTCATAGACGAACCGCAAAGAATCAGGTACATCTTGGACTCTGTCCATTTGTGGTCGATGATGTGCTGCAGCATCGCTGAAATAGCTGGTTTTGCTTTTGCAAGATAAGGATACTCATCAATGACAAAGACAATCCTCTTTTCCTTTGAAAGTGCTGTCAGCTCATCCAAGGCTGCATCATAGGATCTAAACTCCGGTGCAGACTCCATATCCGGCCGCTCAAAACTCATAATCGACTTTGAGAGAGCTTCCAGATTTTCCTTTCCTGTCGTGTTCAATGCAGAAAAGAAAATAGTAGGCTTATCTTTGCAGAACTCGTTGATCAGTGCCGTTTTTCCGACACGCCGTCTGCCGTAGATGACAATGCACTCAAACTTATCATCTGCGTACCGTTTATTCAGTTTCCGCAGTTCATCCTCACGGCAATAAAACTGACTCATCCAGCCACCCCCCTAATAATTGCACTCATAAGTTAGTAACTCGTAAGTTACTTTCTTGCAAGTATAATAAATCAAATAGCTTGCAAAGTCAAGTAAAATAAATCGTCCAGATTCTCAATCGTCATTCCAAGTTCTTCTGCCGACTCCACGATTGCTTGCTTTATCTTTTTCTTTTGCCCTTGTGACAGCAATGTATCAATCGTAATATCAATATCTTCAGAAAAGTGACGAATCACTTTATGACACTTGCTCAGTGATGTGCCACCCTTAAAAACGATATACGGCATCTTCTGCGCCAAAAGCCGCAGCAACATCGTAACATAATAATCTTTTTCGATTGCCTGTACCATAACACCAGTCTGCCCATAGGTCAAGTCAATCGCATCCCGGAGTTGTTCTCTATCACTGTGCAAGTATGCCATTATAAATCACCCTCGTTTCTACCAGATTTTTGTACAGCTTATCCGGGTAATAAGAAAAATACGGTTCCATTTCCGAAAGGCTCAAACTTGCATCGTTCATATATTGGTACAACCGTTCCTGCAAAGGCTTTCCCGTAACTTCGGAATACACATCTACATCTTTCAGCAAATCAAGAAATTGCAGTACCTTATAATTGGATTAATCTTATATTCTATTTACGCCGTTTCGTATTTTTCATTCTGCCTTTCTCGCATCAAGATCATCTTCTTTCAGAATCCCAGTAAGAGATTCCGTAACACTCTTTCCATCCGGTTTCTGATTATTACTATCAGTCTGATTTTTTTGGTAATTTCCACATCACTCATATGCAGATTCCTCATTCCAAAAGCCAGTTGATGATATTCACAACTTTTTTCCCGCTATTGCCGTCAGCGGTCCGTTCGGTGCGGTCAAGGAGCAATCCTCCGGTCTATATGCTCAAAAAATGGCAGAGTACGGATTTTTGACCATTGCTTTTGACCCGTCCTTTACAGGCGAAAGCGGTGGTAGTCCTCGTTATGTGGCTTCTCCGGACATCAATACGGAAGATTTCTGTGCGGCTGTGGATTTTTTGTCCGTACAGGAGGATGTGGACTCCGAGCGTATCGGTATCATCGTCATTTGCGGTTGGGGCGGTATGGCAATCAACGCAGCAGCATAGGACACCCGTATCAAAGCAACTGCGGCAATGACCATGTACGACATGACCCGTGCGACTGCCAACGGTTATTTTGACAATGAAAACACACCCGAGGCTCGTTTCGTCAAAAAACTGGCAATGAATACCCAGCGTACTGAGGATTATAAAAATGGCAGTTATGCCCTTGCAGGCGGTGTCATCGATCCTTTGCCGGACAATGCCCCACAGTTTGTAAAAGATTATTATGCTTACTATAAAACCGAGCGTGGTTATCATCCTCGTTCTCTTAATTCCAACAACGGATGGAATGTGACCTCTCCTCTGTCCTTTATGAATATGCCAATTTTGCAGTATGCCGCTGAAATTCGGTCTGCGGTTCTACTGGTACATGGAGAAAAAGCGCATTCCCGTTACTTCAGTGAGGGAGCTTATGAAAAAATGACCGGAGATAATAAAGAGCTGCTTATCATTCCGGGAGCAAGCCATGTTGATCTTTATGACAATTTAGATGTCATTCCTTTCACTCCCGGTAGCTGCTCAACGGTTTGCAGAACTTACCCAAAGTCCTGAAATGGGAAACTATACGCCTCTCCAGCTTCTGAGGGAAGTGCTTGAACCGTAATACACGGAAGTGCTGAATAACCGGTTTCAGACCAATCTGAGGCTCAGCAGCCTGATCAATAAAGGAGCCCAGATAGAAAATCTAAAAACCGGGAATGGCCGGGTCTATAACGATACCACCGTACAGCAGGTTCTTGAGTTTCACTTTGCTGAGAACCGTCAGAATGTTGGCATTTACGGAGTCACAGGTGCTGGCAAATCCTATTTTCTATCAGCCTGCTGAGTGGAAGCGTGCCGCAGGAACTATCGCTGTAAGTTTGTTGATTACAGTGATCTGCTGGATGAGCTGATCATCCTGAACCGTCAGGAAGATCTGAACAGATATCGCAAACGCATTACTTCTGTATAAGTACCGCCCATTGCTTCATAAGTTGATAATTCTATGCTCATTATTACTACCTCCAGTCCTTTACCTTACTCTGTTTTTGCGAAATATGCATCCTGAAATGTGTACTTTTTGAAACCACTAAAAAAGGACTGATAAACGGTCCAGAAATCTATGGACATCCTTTTACGGAACGTCCCGGTATTTATGTATGCTTTTTGGCACCACCTCCTTAAAAAGGGATATAAAAAAAGAAGGTGTATTTCAACCTTCTTCTTGGACAATTTATAAATATCAGAAATACTACCACATCTGCTATTCATTTATCATAACAAACGAAACAGTTCCATTATTTATAATTTTGCAACCACTTTTATTTTGTTTTTTCTACTATATCACTTAAATAATCAGCATCTGCAATATGTAAAACTATTCTGTTATACTGTTTTCTTTTTTTATATGAAAAACGCAGAAATCTGTTGATTCCATTTATGAATGCAACCCCATACGAATATGCCTCACATAAGTCATCTACAGTTTTACAATTATTTCTTATATAAATTGGGGATAATCTGCAAATATTAATAAAAATTTTTTCATATAATGATGGTAATATTTCTAATATTATAAGTTGAGTATACATATGCCAGTTTCTTTGAGCATATATCTGAATCCCTTCGACCTCTACAATACCATTCATTAATTCCTTAATTTTGTCTATGATTTCTTGACACTCTATCATATCCTCTGTTTTGATTGAGGTTGCATCCGTATAGAATCTAATTTTTTCTTCAATAATACTTATGTTCTTAGATATAACATCTCTAAATTTTAGCAATGTATCTTCTAATTCTTTCTGAGTCTTTGCAACACTACGAACTCTATCAGCTTCCTCTTCCGCCCAAATTGCCTCAATAGAATATTTTCTCTTTTTACGTTTAAGTATTCCTACATAAAGTAAAATCAAAACAATCATAGTAACCAATATTGCATTTACATTATCTTGAACATATTTAACGATTTTCAACGCTGCTTCAGCATTCTCTGATGTAAAAATATATCTAAAAAAGCCATATATATTACTACTCAATACCGACCATTTTATATAGCCCTTTGAAAAAAGAAATGAAACTATAATAATCAAATCACATAAAACATTTCCTATTACACCACGAATATAGAGACCCCAAAGTGAAATTTTAATAATTGTTTTTTCTGCTCGGGTACATTTTTTATCTTTTTCATTCTCCAGTTTCCAATAATCATAATCAGATGGAGCAAATGAAAATGATGGAATATCCCTAATTATACGGGTAATAAAATATGCTATCTTTTCTTTAAACGAAATATAATTGTATAATGGATATTTTGAATGTTCTAATACACTATAATAAAATTGAAAATTTCTTATCTTCTTCAAGCCTGCGGATAGCATTGCAAATACAACAATTTCAACTAATATTAACACGATTGTATTCATATATTTGTTTTAGGTTCTCTCTGGAACCAATTTCTCCTCTTACTAGTCGTAAAATTTGTTGATTATTTTAGTAACCCTACAAATCTCTTGCTTTATTGATTCATTTAGATAGCAAATAGATTCAAGATATTTTAACTTCTGAGTCCAAAACCGATATGCTAAATTCATATACTCAATGACTCTCTCTGGTGAATCAATTGCTTTTTTTCCAGATTCGACCATATCCTCTACTAATGAACTGTTAATATGATATATCTGGCTACAATAATCCTCTATTCCATCAAACTGTTCCAAATATTCCTTTAAGTATTTTGCATTTTGATATGTAGATGCATTCATAAGTAAATTAACATTCGACGAATAGTATTGTTCTAAAGCCCAAATAAATGTATCCAAGCGGTCATTTCCTATCTGCTTCTTTGCAATATTAAGGGCACCTGTTTGTGGCATGATAGAAATATTTACTCCTGACCTATACAGTAATTGACATATTTTAAGGTTGTTATAGTACATCTTTATACTCTCCACCTTGTCATCTGAAATCCCATTCTGAATATAATTCTGGTATTTTGGAAATGTTGAATATGAAAAACCAGAACCAAAATTAAAATCTGTATCTCCACCATAATTCATATCAACTAATTGCTTTCCGTTGTGATTTATATCTGCTTTAAAATATGGTCTTTTCTTATCATTTTTAACACGAATGTTAGTAAGAAGATTACAATATATTTTATTGTAAATCTCAAATGCTAACTTTGATGAATCAAATTCTTCTTTTACCATTAATTGTAACCTCCATAAAAAAATCATACCGGGCTATTTCTCTAAAAAACGTGTAGTAAGTGTGTAGTAGAGCACTTTTTCAACTAAGAAACGGCTTATTTATTGGCTTTGTAGGAGTATCTAGTGATGTTGCCGTGACACACCATCAATTTTACTAAATCAATTTAAAATACCTCAACGCATCCTTAATATACTCCACCTTCTCCTGCGGACACTGCTTCACCTCTGGATTCTCTTTCTTGGACTTATTATAATTCTCGCCCATGTCCAGACCACACATCCGCTTGACCTGTGCAATATAAGAAGTATGCACATTTACACCATACTTGTCCTTCACATATTCCTTAATCTTTGAATAAGTAGCCTTTTCTTGTGGTGTATAATTACTCTCTTCATCAGGCTCCATTGTAACCTCAATCTTAGGTGTATCTTTTTTGAGGGATAATTTGACAACCGTCTCGACAGTTGTTTCAGTTTCCAAGGGAAGTTCTTTCACTTCCTCACCATCAACAGGTACGGGGAAATTGAATACAATCTTCTTTATCCAGCTTCCGTCTTTCCTTTTCTCCGGGAACATCTCAATTCGCTCGATAAAGGCCTTCATAAACTCCTTCTGCTCCGCTTCCGTTGCGGAATGGTAGACTTCATCAAATGCCAGCAACAAGCGATAGATATTGTCACCGGAAATCTTCTCCTGCTGGATGCTGCGGATCTGACTTTGCAATTCGCCAATCTGAGCTTCGATTTCCTCTATCGTATCATACTGCTCATCATAGCGGCGCTGCAAGTCCAAAATCTTTCTGTCATAGTGGACATCGTTGATGTCCAAGGTATCCATCTGACGCTCCAAGCGGCTTTTCGTTCCAAAGGCTTGCTTTAGCCGCCCTTGTAGGACAGCAATCTGCTTTTCCATATCTTCTGTATCTACTGCTGTTCCGATTTTCGCCTGAATTGCTTCTACAAATCGTGGATTGTTGACCATAGCGGAGATAACCTTCGCCACAAATTTGTTGATTTCCGTCTGCTCAATATTCAGACGGAAGCTGCACTCATGCCCGGTAGGTGTAACCGTATTTTTGCAGTAGTAATAATACCGTGTTTTCTTGTCCTTGCTGTGCGCCTTGGCGATATTGCCGTACATACTCTTGCCGCAACATGGGCATTTCAAGATACCGGACAGGATGTGTGCATGGTCTGGATTATTGACCTTTTCCCGCTTAAAGGAATTGACCTTGCGCTTTTCCTGTGCCAGATACCAATCTTCTTCGGAAATGATAGCTTCGTGCTGTCCTTCATAAACCGGGAACTCCGACTGCTCAACCACGTGCATCTCGTTTCTTGTACCCTGTTTCTTTTCTGTTCTTCGTCTGCCGTAAGCAATCTTTCCCATATAAACAGGATTGTACAATACATTTTTCACAAAATCTCTTGAAAATCCCGGAATGGTATTATTCTGTCTTAGTTTCTTAGTATAACCATTGCGGTTCAGATATTTTGCAACTCCTGCAACACCCTCGTTTGTATGAATATAACGATCATAGATTACTCGGATAACTTCTGCTTCATCTTCGGCAATAACAAGTTCACCATTATCCAGTTTATATCCATAAGGTGCAAATCCGCCGTTCCATTTGCCCTCACGAGCCTTTTGTTCCCGTCCTGCCATTGTTTGTGTGCGGATATTCTCTCGCTCGATTTCTGCCACCGCAGACAGCACAGAGATCATCAGCTTTCCTGCATCCTTGGAGCTGTCAATGCCATCCTCCACGCAGATCAGATTGACACCGAAATCCTGCATGAGTTGCAAAGAGTTCAGAACGTCCGCTGCATTTCTGCCAAATCGGGACAGCTTAAAGACCAACACATAAGAAACATCATCTTTGCCGTCCTGGATGTCATTCAGCATCCGTTGAAACTCCTGCCGCCCTTGAATGTTCTTTCCGGAAAAGCCCTCGTCAGAATACTCCCCGGCAACGATCATATCCTCGTATGCCGCATACTTCCGCAGCTTGTCACGCTGGGCATCCAAGCTGTATCCGTCAACCTGCATCGAGGTGGACACTCTTGTATAAAGATAGCATTTAAGTTGTTTCTTTTTCAGAATCTCCACCTCCCTCATTCCTTCCTTTTACCATAAGTCCCTCGTTGCGGATATAATACTCCAAAAGCCACAGCACATAATCCGGTGCATGGCGGTTGTCCAATTCCCATTCAGTCATAGTCCGGTAAGGAATATGGACGAGCTTGCAAAAATCTTTCCGATTCAGTCCTGTGCTTTCACGCAACTTTATAATTCTGTTTTTACAATCCATCCGTCTTTTCTCCACAAAAGCAAAAATACACGTTGCGTAATCATTATAGCATAGCCATAGTGAATACGCAACGTGTAAATTGCAAATTTTACGCAGCCTTATCCGTCAAAAGCTGCGCTTGATTACTTTCCTCGGAATGCTCCACTTCCTGCGGTGCGTCCTGCTCCAATTTATCCAAAACCTGATGTCCATATTTCTGGAGCATCTGGTTCATAACATCCACACAGCGGTCAAATGCCGCATTATATTTCGCTTCCTCATAATATTTCTTCAATAGGCGATTCCTCCATCAAAGTTCCATATCCTGTCCACGCTTCCGGGCAGGGTGTTCGTGTTCCTGTGTTTCCTTTCCTCTGATGAGGATAGAATTGATAAAAGCCCGAACCTTTTCGGATGCGATTTCCAGTGCATCCAGAAAGGGTTGGGCTTTCTGTTTGAGTTCCATATATTTTTCGTTTACCGCTTCATACCGCTGCTTCCAGATGGAAACCGTCTTTTCTGCGGAAGCCAGTTTTTCTTTCAGACGCTTGTTGTCAGCATTGGCGATAATGCCATTGACCGCATAGCGTTTGAGTGTGTCGCATTCATCCGGTGTCAGCGTGATATTGTTTCCGAATGTGGCTTTTTTGCCCATTGCTTCAATGTCCTGCACTGTCAGCGCAATGGTCTTTGCCGCCTTGGTTTCCTTTTGCAAAGATTCCAGTTTCTTTTTCTGTTTTGCTGTGGCAGCTTTGGCATCCTCCAAATTCTGTTCTGCCTGTGCCACCTGCCCGGTCACAGCTTCCAGCCGCTGCTGTTCTGCCTGCACCTTGAACTGGGTCACAGTCAGATGTTCCTCGGTGCTTCCACGTTCTCCACGCTCCAGATCGGTATATCCGGCAACTCGCATGAAATGAAAAAAGTCATCCTGCAACACACTGTAGGATGACCTCAAAATCTTTTTTCCTTTTGCGTTCAACATTGGATTACCGTCCTCGTCAAGCACCAGCTTGGACTCCCATTTCTTACTGCGGCTGACCTGTGTGATGACCTCCTTAACGGTTCCCCGGAGGGCTTCATCCTTGCATCGCTTCGACCAAAGGATCTGCTTTTCCACCACCGGGATATAAACCACATGAAGGTGGTAGTGGTACACCTCCTCGCCCAGAGCTTCGGACATTGCCCGGTTGCGCTCATCGGCGTGCATCACAGCGGAGAGGATATACTGTTCACCGCCCACGATCTCCACGGCGGCTTTGTAGGCATCGGCATAGAACTCTTTTGCAAATTCATAGCCACCGTGGTTGTAGAAGTAAGCGGAGTTCACATCGAAGATCAACTCGCCGTATTTGACGGCATCCGGTTTCAGACCTCTGGTGGAGATCACGCCGTCTTGTTCCATCTGCTCAAACATTTTTACATAATCGTCCATGGGTGCTTTGAAATGAACGTTCAAAGAAGTGCGTTCCGGCACGATGTCCTGATTGCTGTAGCTGTCCTTTTCACGCTCATTGTGTTCCTGTACCTTAGCCACATCTGCCGGGGTTTCCAAGTCCTGATTTCTGGCTACGGTACGGTCTATTCCATCATTTCTTGCCATAGAATTTTTGTCCTTTCTTTGAGATTTGCAGACAGCGGAGAACTACGGAGAGGCACTTTTTCAAAGTGTAATAACCCACTATGACACTTTCATCCATACTGGCTGCAAAGTGCCGTGGGCTCTCCGAGGGCTCTCCCGAGGGGGAATGCGGTCACTGCGGTGACCTCTGCTGAACTGCCCGAAAACTGTCTGCATCGTTTTCTGTTGTTCAGCCCGGATAGCTGCTGTTTTGCGAAACACCACCCATCCCGGCGGCAGTGAAAATCAAATCTTTCACTGCAATAGAAACAGCCCAAATAAAGGAAATGAGCTGTTTCTATCAAGAGCGTTTCACGCTCTTTTGCTGCGTACATACGTACCAGCAATGGGATTTACTCGACCTGCCGCCATTCCTCCGGAATGTCCTCCGGTACGTACGTACACGGCGAATCTCCGTAAAACCCATTTATATGAGGTCGTGCAATGGCTTCCACTCCCATGAATCCCCAAACCCGCCGTCCGGCAGAGTTGGTGATATTGTTGCAATGTTCCAGATTGAATCTCCCGGCATTGGCAATCATGGCGTCGCTGAAGCTGCGGGCTTTCAGCGGTGCAAGGGAATTTTCTTCGCACCACATCCGGTAGATTTCATAGAAATCCTTGGAACTGATGGACGCATCCGCTTTACGCTGGATGTATCCCTCGGAATCCATGAAATCAAAGATATTGTTGTTGTCACGCTTGACCGCTTCCCGGTTTTCCCGGATACGGTCACTCTCCGTAAACTTAAAGTTGTTGGCAACAAGCCGCTGTAAGCC